>Ga0209609_10000404_pt1 | contig 26283 bp, 22 predicted proteins | sample LakKivw325mmetaG_FD_184136 | JGI IMG/M metagenome (GOLD analysis project Ga0209609, IMG submission 184136) | Anoxic lake water microbial communities from Lake Kivu, Rwanda to study Microbial Dark Matter (Phase II) - Lake Kivu water 325m metaG... | ecosystem: Environmental > Aquatic > Freshwater... | reverse complement strand
CTTTACTTCTTCTGCATAAGGAAACTTTTTTACTTCTGCCATAATAAAACCCCCTCTCTATAAAAGATTTTTTTAACTAAAAAAAAATACCACCCCCTTTCGAATATATTTTAAAACCTGAACCGTTCATGTTCATCAAACACGCTTTGTACTATAATATACACCAAATATAATCCATCGCATACTCTTTTCTTGAATTTACTTAAACAATTCCAAACTTGCATTTACAATTGCCTGTGCGAATTGAGGTTCTTCCATATTGGCGTCTACCTCTATAATTTCATATTCAGGCTTTAGACCTTTTCTTAATTCCTTTATAAATATCCTGTCTTCCTCTGGATCATGCGTTACGCTCCCGGGTGTATCAACAGATGACCAGCCCTTCAGAGGAATTATCGCTTTTACAGGTGCTTCTGACTTATTCAACTTTTCAGCAAAGACATTTGCTGCCAGTTTAAGTTCCTCAGGGGATGCCCTAAGCCAGGTACGAAATTTATCAAGGTCATATTTTCTACGCATTTTAAGGTCATCTGTATACTTAGACTTCGGGGGCGTTATATGATTTACACCGCACGTAGAAACAATCTGAGGGATACCTGCCTTTCCCGCTGCCTCCAGCCTGTTAGGCCCGGCATCTCTCATCCCGCCTACTATATGCTCAATAACAGCCCCGGGGGCAAGGTCGATTACTCCATCAAAAAACCCTTGCTCAATCATTGCCTCCATTGCCCTGTCCCCTATTCCTGCTGCAGAAAAACCTATAACCTGATACCCATTTTTCTCGAGCATCTCCCTTACAGTGCTTGCACATTTTTCACAAGGTCCCAACATGGTAAGGGCAATAGCCTTTTTCTTCCCCTTTCCTTTTTTTGTTTTAAGACCCACTACCTCTGCCATACCACATATCGCATAAGCTCCCCTGTCTATAACATTTTTAAGAACATCACTCAGCCCTGATATTTCTACAACAGAATGTATAAGTGCTATGTCACCTGTATCGATATATCTGGTAGACATACCGGGTAAGGCTGCTGTTGAAGAGATCATAACCTTAGGAACTCCGAACGGAAGCGCTCTCATTACATCTGTTGCCATGAGAGAGCCTGTAGAACCACCAATACCGATGATTCCGTCAAGCTTCCCCTCTTTCCACATATTAAGTGCGAGTATCGCTGCGCCTTTTGTCATAATTGCGGTATTTTTTGCCCTTTCACGGGATGTAAGGATCTCCTCAAAACTGTTTCCCCCTGCCTCTGCTACTTTGCTGGGTGAAATATCGGCAATCATGCCCTCAGCCAACCTCATAGAAATATCAATAATAACAGGTATTTTACCAAGTTCTTTAATCTTATCTCTTAAATAAAATGTCTCCACACCTTTTGTATCGAGGGTAGAAATAATCAGGATCGTTTTCATTATTTTCCCTCAGCCACTTTCTTTTCGAGTTCTGTCTTGAGCACCTTTTTATCCACCTTGCCCGAATCTCCAACAATGGGTAAAGCATCCAATATTTCAAGCCGTTCAGGCAATTTGTATGCAGCCAGCTTCTTCTCTTTTAGAAATGTGATCATCTCATCTTTTGTAAGGGTTTCACCTGCCTTGGGAACTACATATGCGCAGCCACGCTCCCCCATCTCTACATCCGGATACCCAATTATTGCAACATTCGCAATCTTAGGGTGTTCATTAAGAATCCCTTCTATCTCTGCAGGGTATATATTCTGTCCACCCCTTATAATCATATCCTTTGCCCTTCCCATAATCCAGAGAAAATCATCCTCTGACTTCACGATATCACCCGTAGTGGTCCACCCGTCATTATCAAAAACAGGTGCAGTTGCATTGAGGTCACGGTAGTATCCTGCAGGGGCGTGGGGTCCTCTGAACCATAATTGTCCGGGTTCTCCTTTAGATACCTCTCTTCCTTCATCATCCAGTAGTCTGACCTTATTGCCAGGTAGCATCTTCCCTACCGTCCTTCTTCTTATTTCTCCAGGATCATCTATGGTGCACCCGGAAACTGAACCTACATCCTGGGTTCCAAGGTCGCTCGTGATAATTGCTTTGAATCTTTTTTCTGCTTCTTCTGCAACCTGCGGGGGGAGGTACCCTCCTGCAGAACGAATGAACCTCAGAGAACTCAAATCATACTTTGTTTCATCTGCTTCAAGCATCCTTACCAGATGTGTTGGTACAACCCCTATGGCAGTGACCTTTTCCTTCTCTATAAGGGCAAGGGCTCCTTCCGGGTTAAACTCCTCCATTAAAACAGTCTTTGCACCTGCAAGAGGTGCTGCAAAATACGTGAGGGTTCCTGCTGCACCACCTGCATGAGGAGCAATAGCACATGCAATATCATCCTTTGTCAGTTTCCATATATCTACCCTTGCCTTTGAGGTGCAAACCCTTGATGCAATGGGCCACTCTACGAGTTTTGGAAGACCTGTGGTACCTGTTGTACTCGTAAGAAGCCCTATATCTCCGGTAGAGCTAAACCTTCTCTCATCAAGAAGATGAAGCTTTGATCGAGCGGCCGGTTTATGAGCCAGTTTTATGAGTGAAAAGGTCCCTTCAGGTACCCCCTCTGGAACCTCTTCATCAAAAAGAAAAAAATATTTAAGATTTTTTGATTTGCCCTTAAGACCCGTCGTGTACATGTCAAGATAATTAAAGTTACGATAAATTCGAGGAATACAGACTGCATGGGCCTCTGTCCTCTCAAGCATATATTCAAGTTCTTTTTCCCTCAAGTAAGGATAGACCGTAAGCGAAATAAGCCCTGCCCTTTCACAGGCAATACGGGCGAGAAAACCATAGACACTGTTAGGTGCCTGTATGATAATCCTTGCATCCTTTGGAATGCCCATCTCCACCCATGCTAATGCAAGGCTGTCTATGAGCTTTTTTGCCTCAGCCCAGGTTACACGATACTTTGAATCAACAAGGGCCTCTCTCTTTCCAAACTTTTTTGCATTCCTTGCCCAGAAATCATAAAAAACCTCATCAGTCCAGTATCCATCCCTTTTAAACTCATTTATCATTCCATCGGTATACCTTATTGGTCTCATACTTCCCCCTTAGTATTTAATTGAAGTGACAGAGGGGTCAAGGATTCAAGTGAAAGAAACTTGAATCCTCAAATCCTTGAATCCTCGAACCCTATTTTTTACCCTTTAAAGTCCGTATTCTTTCCAGCGGGCTTGAACCTTTTTTACCATTTCTTCGTCAAGGAAGATCTCATTTGGTTTTCTTTTCCATTCAAATGGAACGGTAGCATCCATAATGATCCTCGACACAATGTCCCTTGCATCAATTGGTAGGGCAGGGTCGAGAGGTGTAGACCTTCCGCGTTTTATAATCTCTGTTGAACGGTACGGGTCATAGCGCATTGAAAGGGACCAGAGAACTTTATCGATATCATCAGCCGGTATATCCGCATCTACCACTATTACACCTTTTAAACCGTAGTGGCCTGTGGTGGTTGATATAACTGCAGTACCAACATGGTTTGAATGACCTGGATACATAGTTTTGACTGAAACGATAGCCCAGAATCTCCCACCGGATTGAGGAGGCAAATAAACAGATTGAATACCCGGGACCCTCATGTTCTCAAGGTCAGTCCACATCGTTGCAGTTCTATTTAGAGACTGTATCATATGGGTATCGGTAACCGGTTTGCCAACTGTAGTAGACCAGAAGATTGGATTCTTACGCCTTAATATTCTCTTAATATGGAGTACCTGTTTGGGCCATTCTTCCCCTTTCTTTCCTGAATAATACCCTGTATATTCCCCGAATGGACCTTCTTCTCTAAGGTCTTCTGGGTCTATAAATCCTTCGAGGATAATCTCCGCATGAGCTGGTAACATTAAACCTGTAAGGTCACTTTTGATAACTTCAACAGGCGCGCCACGCAATGCGCCGATGATATCATACTCATCTACCTGTGCACCAATTAGAGTACTCGATACCAGAAAGTGAAGTGGATCAGTTCCAACTACAGCTGCGGCAGGCATAAGTTTTTTGGCTTTCTTATACTGGTTAAAATGGAAATCAGCGTGTTTACCTTTTATAATCTGAATACCTGTGTGGTTTCTGTCATGGACCTGCATTCTGTATGTCCCGAGATTGGTCCATCCTGTCTCCATATCCTGTGTAATGAGAAAGGATGCTGTTCCAACAAACCTGCCTCCATCCTGAGGATACATATAAGGCACAGGAAAATCTCTTAGCAAATCTATATCCTTTTCTTTCACAATCATTTCCTGGACAGGACCATTTTTAACTACCTTTGGTTTTGTCAGTTTTTTTGTAGTAATCTTCATCCATTCCTTTGCCATCTGACACATTGAATAATTTAGCGGCATTCCAAGGCAAATGGCCAATCTTTTTGGTGTTGTAAAGGCAGATGTAAGGAGAGGTATTTTATAGTCTTTCACATTTTCAAATAAAAGTGCAGGACCCTTTTTCTCTTCATTCAGTTTTGCAATATGAGAAACTTCAAGATTCCAGTCTACTTTGGCCTTTATCCTCTTAAGCTCACCTTCTTTTTCACATTTTGCTATAAACTCTCTTAGCTCTTTCATTTTTCCCCCTCCTATTAAATTTTTGTTATGTTTGTATTGAGAATAACACAATAGCAAATATTGTCAAGTACATAATAATTATGCGGTATATAAATAAAAGTTATGAAATAATATAAAATATTTTTATGAATCTTAATCAATTGAGAGTATTCTATGAATCTGCAAAGCAACTGAATTTTTCAAAGGCGGCAAAGCTTTTTCTGATAAGCTAACCGGCTGTTTCTTACCAAAATCCCTGGCATTTTTCACGCCATATACCTGGCTCATCCAACGATCCCAGAAAGCTGGTATTAAGTGCCGGAATAACGGGGAGTGTTTCAAAGCATTCTGCCACGGTCTGAACACCTGCGCCACATGCCAATGACAGTATCGCTTCTGTATCAGGAGGAAAATTGAGGTAGGTCTTCACAAAATCTCGCTCACACTGTCACGTATTATCTTGCCCCTCTAACCTCTCTCTTTTTAAAGATAAAAAAGCTTGTTTAGAAGCAAAATTGGACTCCCTATGTCTGGGACAAAAGGGATCAAGTTCTCTGCCGGTTTTCTCGGATAAGGTCTTCTCTAAATCCGCCGTGTAGAGAGGCTCACCGCATATCTTACAATGCAGCAGATCCAGCGATACGACTTCATCCCATTTGTTCTCCAAAAAGTGCTGGAATTCAATTGCATGTTGCGGGCATATTCTCCAGCAATTAGCGCATCTGGCACAGCGAGCCATGTTATGCAAGAGAATTCGTTTTTTCTCATTATCTTTATAACTCAATGCGTTTGCCGGACAACTTTCCACACATGCCAGGCATCCGTTACATTTTTCATTTACCACAAAATAGGGCATGGCCTTTCATCTCCTGTTTTAAGTTATAAGCTATTAGCCTCCAGTTTTATTTTTTCATAAAGTGGACTATCTGTCAAGGCAATAATCTGCATTGTCATTTAAGAATCAAAGGTGCACTGCTTTTTAGAGATTTAAGAATCAAAGGTGCACTCTAAAGATAATAAAGATTTGGTATTATTTGCGATAAAATATAAGTAGCTACCGGATAACTATTGAAAATAATCCTCTGATTTATTGTGCATTTGCAGATTATTTTACTGGAATTTTTTAGTTGCTTTTTGAAAGAAGGACATCTAAGAAGGCAAGGGCAATCTTGGATAATGTTTTCTCATTAAGGTATACAATATTTACATCCATGGTTAAATTAACATCAGAAATCTTAATCTCCCTTAAGATACCCTGGGCAAGTTCTTTTTCCACAACAGCCCTCACAAAATAAGCGGCACCTTCTCCTCTTATCAGAAGTTCTTTTATGCATTCTAAATTACTGGTTTCATAAAAGATTGTAGGCGAGAGGTTCCTTTTTTTGAACATATCTGTAACTACCCTTCTGGCTCCCGAACCCTCCTCTCTCATTATCAAGGGAATCTTTGAAAGTTCTTCAACTGTAATAGAGTCTTTTTTAGCAATGGGATAATACGGTGAGGTGACAAGGAGGATCTCTTCTTTTCTGAATATAATGCTATTTAATGATTTGGGATAATTGACACCCGCTACTATAGCCAATTCATTTTTTAAACTGAAAAGACTCTTAACCATCTCCATAGAACTTCCTTCACTGAGATTTATGCTTAATTCAGGATAAAGGGCATGAAATCTGGATATATAATTGGGCATCAAGTAACAGGCATAGGTTTTTGTTGTACCTATATGGAGCGCCCCTCTTTTTAAATTATTCATTTCATTAAGAGCCCTTTCTGCTTCACTTTCAAGGTTAAAAATTTTATTTGCGTAATTAAAAAGAACCTTTCCCGGCTCAGTGAGAAGAACCTTTCTACCAACTTTATTGAAGAGTTTTAACTTTAATAAGCTTTCTAACGTTTTTATTTGAGAAGAGACAGCCGGTTGGCTTATCAGGAGATACTTTGCCGCCTTTGAGAAATTCAGTTGCCTTGCAGATTCGTAAAATATTCTCAGTTGATTAAGGTTCATAAAAATGTTTTATATTGTCCCATGACTTTTATTTATATACAACATAATTATTATGTATTTGACAATATTTTTCATTGTGCTAAAATATACCAAATCACTAATACAACTTTTACTGCCAGACAAGCTTTTTTATCTTTAACAAAAGAGAGAGGTTAGATAGGCAAGATCAATGATCGTAGGTGAACTAAAACCTTTGGATGAGATAGCCGAATCAGTCTTACAATTCCGAAAAGTTTTGATAGTTGCCTGCGGAGGATGTGTGACAGTGTGTCTTTCAGGAGGCACCAGCAATGCTGATGCGCTTGCAAGGGAACTCTCCCATCCCAGACATTACAAGTGTCGTCCGCCAATCTTCAACATGACATCTATTCAGAGACAGTGTGAGCGAGATTTTGTGAAGACCTACCTTAATTTTCCTCCTGATACAGAAGCGATACTGTCACTGGCATGTGGCGCAGGTGTTCAGACCGTGGCGGAATGCTTTGAAACACTCCCTGTTATTCCGGCACTTAATACCAGCTTTCTGGGATCGTTGGATGAGCCAGGTATATGGCGTGAAAAATGTCAGGGATGTGGTAGCTGTGTATTGGCTTACACCGGGGGGATATGCCCTATCGCTCGATGTGCCAAAAACCTTCTCAATGGCCCCTGTGGTGGTTCAAGCCAGGGAAAATGCGAGGTTAGCAAGGATATTGATTGTGCCTGGCAATTGATCATAGACCGACTAAAAACGCTTGGCAGACTTGATGATTATAAAAAACTCTTTCCCATTAAGGACTGGTCTTTTGACAGGGGGGGAGGCCCTCGTTCTTTAGGGGTTTCGAAAGCAGGAGAATGATGTTCAATCTATACGGTCAGGCTCCATTTTGTCATTTCAATTGTCTTTTGCCGCCTGCTCTGATGAATTCCATTAGAGGGCTGCATATAGCGCAATTTAATGATATCCCCTTTGATACATGTACAAAGGTTGTATTAGTCGTTGTGCCTTAGGGGCGGAAAATTATCTGGAAAGGAGGACGATATGGCAGGAGATAAAACAACATTATCAGCATCGGAAAGCCTGCGCAGCACAAGGACCTATGGCAAGGTTCGATGCCACAATCCCAGTTGTATGGGGAGAATTCAACCCGAGCCTGGCTCAGACCGTGTGAAATGCCCCACTTGCGGAATGGAATACCGCCTGTTCTGGGTTAACCCACAGCTTCCCAGGATACGGGGGCCGGAGTGGGAGGCCAATCGAAAATTAGCCGAACAAAAGATGGCCGAGTGGGAGGCCAATCGAAAATTAGCCGAACAAAAGATGGCCGAGATTGATACCCAAATATCCGAGAAGAGCAAAAAGAAAGGAGGAAAATAGGATGGCATTAGATAGAAAAATAGCCTACATTGATCTCTCCACAGGCAAGATTGAAATTAAGCCCATCCCACTTGAAGTGAGGAAAAAGTTCCTGGGAAGCAGGGGACTTGATGCATACCTGCTTTACAACCATACAGAGAAGGGGTGCGATCCATTGGGGCCTGGTAACACCTTATTAATCAGTGGAGGACTCCTGGTCGCAACGTGTGCTTCAGCAACTGCCAGGACCCACGTCATGGCCAAGTCTCCACTCACCAATATGGTCGGAAGCACCAATATGGGCGGGTTTTTCGCACCGGAACTCGCTTGGGCTGGGTTTCATCATCTTGTTATAAAAGGCAAGGCAGAAAAGCCCGTTTACCTTTGGATCCATAACGGCGAAATTGAAATAAGAGACGCTAGCCACCTATGGGGCAAGACCACCACCGAGACCCAGTGGAGTATCAGAGAAGAACTTGGCGACGAGGAAATTAAGAGCGCTGTCACCGGGCCAGCCGGTGAAAAACTGGTGAGATTTGCCAATGTGATGACAGGTATAAAGAATTCTGGCGGAAGGACTGGCATGGGATGTGTTATGGGCTCAAAGAACCTGAAGGCCGTGGCTGCAAGGGGAACCATGGACATTAAAATCGCACATCCCATTGATGCTCTGGAATATAACAAACAATTTATTGATCAAATTACAAGCGCCAAAGTAAACCAGACACAGGGGGCATTAGGGACACCGTTTATCTGGGGCGCAACCAATTGCTGGGGCGGGGTAAGAACCAGGAATTTCCAGTACAATCAGCTGGAGTATGCAGATGAAGTCGAACCTGAAAGTATTGATGAGTGGTCAAAGAAATCATGTGGCGAGTATAATATGACAGCATGTTTTGGCTGTCAGGTCCATTGCCGTGCAAAATATAAAATACCAGACACACCGTTAGCACAGAAATTCGGTCTGGTAGGAAAATACGATGAAGGTCCTGAATATACGTCTCAGGGTGCTTTTTGCAGTGAGCCTGGATGTACGAAACTGGATACACTGTTGATTGGTAACCATCTCGTTGATCAGTACGGTGTTGACAACCTCGAAATCGGCAGTATCATCTCCTGGGCAATGGAACTTTATGAGGAAGGGATACTCACAAGCAAGGATACCGGCGGTATTGACTTACGATTCGGCAACGATGAAGCCCTTATTGAAATGGTACATCACATCTGCAGAAGGGACACCTGGCTTGGTGACGTATTGGCCGAGGGCGGTATCGGCGCATCTGATAAGATCGGTAAGGGTTCTTTCAATTATCTCGTCCAGGTTAAGGGCATGAACAACCTTCATTCAGACGAGAGGGCAACTCCTGCATTAGCTTTAAACGTTGCTACGGCCTCCAGGGGTTCTGACCACTTGAGGAGCAGACCTGCCATTGATCTATACCATCTCCCTCAGGATGTTCTGAGAAGGATTTACAGCAGCCCTGTTCCATACGACGGGCCTTTGAGCTCCGACCAAAGGGAATATATTGGGAAGCCATGGCAGGTCTTCTGGCAGGAGAACTGTTACATGGCAGTGGATTGTCTTGGCATATGCAAGTATCACACAGTATTTCTGGGAGCTACCCTTCCCAATTTTGAGGATTGGCCCAAGGTGATCTATTACAACACCGGGCTTGAAATGACCCCGAAGGAGATATGGGATGTTGCTGAGAGATGCAACAATTTAGAGAGGCTCTTTAACCTCAGGGAAGGTCTGTCAAGAGATGACCCCAGAAAGGGTGATACACTGAGTCATCGCTACTTTGATGAACCCTGCAGGCGCGGGGCCCTTGATGTCATAGGCGCCACAATAGACAGGAAAAAATTTAAGAAAATGATCGACGAATTCTATGAGCACCATGGATGGGATAAAAATGGTATTCCAACACCCGAGACTTTGAAAAGACTCGGTCTGGACAAAGAGCCATCCCACATACTTTAAACTATTCTCAGAGGAGGAAATCAATGGAGAAAGTCCTGATGATAGACTATCAAAAGTGCACTGGATGCCGCCTGTGCGAGCTTGTGTGCTCTGTAAAGCATGACATGGTCTCTAACCCTGCCAGAAGTCGCATAAGGGTAATAAAGTGGGAATCCGAAGGCCTGTATGTCCCCGTATCATGTCAACAATGTGAGGATGCGCCCTGCATGAATATTTGTCCTGTAAAGGCTATCTTCCGTGATAAAGATACCGGTGCAGCAATGGTTAATTACAGTATATGCATCGGTTGCCGTTCATGTGTAGCTGTGTGTCCGTTCGGGGCTATGAGCTTCAATCCCTTGGAGAAAAAGATTTTCAAGTGTGACCTTTGCAACGGCGATCCACAGTGTGTCAGGTTCTGTAGTGTGAAGGCAGTAGATTATGTTGATGCTACAAAAGAGAGCTTGATAAAAAAGAGAGAGGCTGCATTAAAAATATCACAAGCAGGAAAGCTTGGCGCAGCTATACAATACGAGGGTTGACAGACACTTTTATGCTTAAGATAATATAAAAACCCCTCCTGTTATAGCGGAGGGGTTTTTATATTATCCTCCTGATAAAAAAACCAGAACCGCCATTGAATCACCGTCTTTTACCGAATACACCAACTCGTTTGTACCTACGCCATGTCCGTTAACAAGAACTTCCACATACCCCTTTAACGCACCGTTTTTGCCAAACATTTTCTTCTCCATGGCAGGATATTGTTTCATTATTGATTTTATACATTCACCGACAGTTTTACCATCAACTTCCAACTGGAGTTCAACACCATCATTAAGAAAAGGATGAAGGGTTACCTTGATGCTCATATATTACCTCCACTGCAAATTGGACAATTTTTCTTCTTTTCTATTTTTATCATCATAAATTCCATAGTTTCTCCGTTCACAAAAAGCATTCTCCCTGTCAGGAGTTCACCGAACCCCGAGAGGAGCTTTATTGCCTCCATTGTCTGTAAGGATGCAATTAAAGCGGGGGTTGCTCCAAAGACAGGAAATGGTTTTTCCCCTTCTATGCCACGGGGGTACAGACATTCAAGACAAGGTGTCTTACCGGGGATAATGGTGGTTACCTGACCTTCAAGTCCGCGAACCCCTCCGAAAATGAATGGAATACCTTTTTTAAAACAGCATTCGTTTAGGATAAATCTTGTCTCCATATTATCCATACAATCCATAACAAGATCCACTCCTTCGAGCAGTTCCCCTATATTCTCGCTCGTTATCCTGATGTTAAGAGATATTACTTCTATTTTTGAATTCATTTCTTTCAGTTTTTTTGAAGCAGAGACAACCTTTTCCTCGTTAATGTCTCTCTCCCAGTGAAGGGTTTGACGGTTAAGGTTTGAAAACTCCACTGAATCACAATCAATCAGCGTCAGCTTCCCAATGCCGGCATAGGCAAGGTTCGTTGCATTGGGGGAACCCAATCCTCCTACCCCGGCTATTAAAACGTGGGCTTTTTTCAGCCTGATTTGTCCTTCTTCCCCGAAGTCAGGATAGATAATCTGCCTGCTATACCTTGTATAGTCTACTTCTGTTAATGATAGGGGAGAAACAATCCTTTTTTTTTCATTTATGGGATTATTATTCATATTTACAATTGATTTTTTCTATCCAGAGATTCATAGGTACCGATAATTGGGTTATATATTAGCATTTCTCTCTATGATGTTCAACATTGTCCTGTTTAATTTGATTATATTTCAATCACAACTTAATTATTTATAGGTTTTGTATGGAATATTCTCTAATTGAATACCACTTTTGTTATTATTCTGTATATATCCTTATTACGATGGTTAAAACTAAATTCTGATTTTTTCAAATAAATCAAAGGACAGTTTTTTAATAGAAATTCTTTAGCTACTTATATTTTATCGCAAATAATATAAAGTGAATTACATTTAATATATAATATCTTTACTTGAAGGAAAAAAGGTAGTGTCCGATTACCTCCTCATAGACCAGCCATCAATATTGAGATATGTCTTTTACCCTCGGAATGACTATACAGTATGCCCAAAAAATGCTTTTGATATATCCGTAACAGTTGAAGATAATGTCTCCATTTTGTGCCGTGCTTATAAAGGAGAAGACAGGTGGCCATGGATTTTATATTTCCATGGCAACGGTGAAGTGGTGAGTGACTATGATGAAATTGCACCCTTTTATACTGAGCGAGGACTCAATCTGGTTGTAGCGGATTACCGTGGTTACGGTATGAGTGAAGGAATTCCAACCCTCACAAACATTGTCAGGGATGCCCATACGATATTTAAAGGAATAAAAAAAGAGCTCACTAATAGGGGTTATAGAGATGAATTGTGGATAATGGGAAGATCCCTCGGGAGTATTTCTGCTCTCGAACTTGCTTACCATTATCAGGACAATATTATGGGACTCATAGTGGAGAGTGGTTTTCCAAGTATTGTTAATATCCTTATACATCTTGGTGTCCCGGTCTATAATACAAAATTAGACCGTTTTCATAAGGAAAGCCTGGAGATGATACAAAGGATCTTTATACCAACCCTCATTATCCATGGGGAATATGATACCCTCGTTCCCCTTAAAGAGGGCGAAGATTTATATACACATATGGGTACAGAAGAAAAACACCTCCTTATAATCCCTGGGGCTAACCACAACGATATAATGTTTAAGGGATTCGAACAGTATTTCGATGCATTAAAAAGATTTATTGAAATTACCGACAAAACTCTATACTGACTATAATCAGGATATCTATAGTATAAGGAGGCTTTTAAAAATGAAGGCAATGGTGTTAAACAAAATCTACAACCTCGAGGAAAATAAAAACCCCTTAGAACTGGTTGATTTGCAAATACCTGTTCAAGGAGAAAATGAAATCCTAATAAAGGTTTCAGCCTGCGGGATCTGCCACACTGAATTAGATGAAATCGAAGGGAGGACTCCTCCGCCAATATTCCCGATTATCCTCGGTCACCAGATTGTTGGAAGGGTATATACAATAGGCAGTAAGGTAAAAAAGTTTAAAGTTGGCGATAGAATAGGAATAGCCTGGATTCATTCTGCGTGTGGAAGGTGCAAGTTCTGCATCGAAGGTGATGATAATTTATGTGACCAATTTGAGGCAACGGGCAGAGATGCACATGGAGGTTATGCTGAATATACAACGGTTTCTGAAGATTTTGCCTTCAAAATACCTGATACATTTTCTGATTTAGAGGCAGCCCCTCTTTTATGCGCTGGTACAATTGGTTACAGATCCCTCAGGTTAACAGGTATCAAAGACGGAGAAAATTTAGGGCTTATAGGATTTGGGGCTTCAGCACATCTTGTCATTCAAATTGTGAGGCATAAATATCCAAATTCCAGATGTTTCGTTTTCGCAAGAAGCGAAGGGGAAAGGAGGTTTGCAAAAACACTCGGAGCTTACTGGGCTGGAGATATTGAAGATGAACCACCTGAAAAACTACACTCAGCCATTGATACAACGCCTGTCTGGAAACCAGTTATTGAGGCCCTGAAAAATTTAGAAAAAGGGGGGAGACTGGTAATCAATGCGATTCGGAAAGAAGAAGTAGATAAAACATCCCTTTTAAAACTCGACTACTCTTCCCACCTCTGGCTTGAAAAGGAGATAAAAAGCGTTGCCAACGTCGCAAGACAAGATGTCAGCGAGTTTTTAAAGTTAGCAGCTGAAATCCCCATCAAGCCGGAAATTCAGGAATACACACTTGAAGAAGCAAATAAAGCACTTGTCGAGCTTAAGGAGAGGAAAATAAGAGGCGCAAAGGTGCTAAAAATTGAGTAAAAAAATAATAGTATTTTTAAGTTATAGTATTATTAATTATTCTTTCCGGACAACTATATATATTACCCCGGTTTTTCCTTAGAAATCCTATAAGTGTAAGATTCAGAGTCCTGGCTATTTCCACTGCAAGCGAGGTTGTAGATGAGGCCCCACCAATGATCTCCACTCCTAAACGTGCTGCCTTTTGAACCATTTCATAACTAAGCCTGGAAGTCAAAATAATAATAGCTGCTTCATTGATTTGTTTGCTTAACAATAACTTGCCAATGGCTTTATCAAGTGCGTTATGCCTTCCTATATCTTCAGATAATGATAGTAGATCACCTTTTGCGCTAAAGATACCAGCAGCATGAGTTCCTCCGGTGACCCGAAAAACTTCCTGTTTTTCCTCCACTATCTGTTGCAGTTTGAGGATTTTAGAAAATTCAATAGTCACTTTTTTATCCGCTGACTTTAAAGACGTGCATATATCCTCTATCATATCCTTTCCACAGATTCCGCAGCTTGAGTAAGTTGTTGACCTTTTCTGTTTTAGTTTAAAAGATTCTGTATTTTTTCTTGAGACACTCAAATACACATTAATTTTGTTACTGGAAAGGTCACCACAGTAATTAACACTTTTCACATCATCCATTGAATTTATAACCCCTTCAGTAAAACACAGGCCGATAGCCAATGGCATCTCCTCCCCGGGCAACCGCATTGTTATATAATAAGGTTCATCGTCAATAAATATTTCCAGCGGTTCTTCCATGGACACATAGTCTTCTGCTCTGACGTTTTCAACTCCGGAAAATTTTACAACGGGGATTTTCACTGTATTCACTGTATGGTGCTCCGATTTTTTATTATGCTGGGTATATGTTTAGTAAAACAATCAGTATTTATTACATATAACATAGTTTTTGATGGACAATACAAATTACACATCATGCCTTTTTAATAGAGCACAAAAGCGCCTTTATTTCAGGGTAACCCATAATAGGCTCCCGGCACTCGGTGTCAGTGAGCAGGTTTGCATTGGCTTCTCCAGGCCACCCGTGAGGAACGAAAACCACACCTTCTGCTACCCTCTTATCCACGTGGGCTTTCATTTTAACAGTACCCCTGTTTGTTCCGATAATAATCTCGTCCGACTTTTTTATACCATATAGGGAAGCTGTTTTTGGTCCTATCTCCACCCTGGGTTCAGGATTTTTTGCTTGAAGCGATTTAACCCTCCTGAACTGTCCGTGCGTATAATAAAGGTTCCTGCTTCCAGTAGAAAGGATCAGCGGGTACTTTTCCAACAATTCCGGTGAACTAATAGGGCTTCTCTGCGGTTCAAGATATGTAGGAAGAGGGTCAAACCCCAAGCGTGCTAATGCATCACTGTATATCTCTATTTTTTTTGTCGGTGTAGAAAATGCCATTCCTTCTTTCATTCCATATTGTTTCTGCTGGTAATATGCGCCTTCAGGTTTTTTAATGAGAAGTTCCTCAAACGTCAATCCTGTTGGTTCCAGCTCGTACGCAACAAGTTCTTCCTCTGATTTCCATGGAAATTTGTCTCCTATGCCCAACCTTTTTGCAAGCTCTGTGAAGAACTTCCACTCTGACCAGCTTTCATAATATGGTTCTATAGTCTTTTTTCGGAGCATAAGATAGGGCAAACAGTGGCACACATTATATGTATATGCAACCCCCCATTTTTCAAGATGTGAACAGGCAGGAAACACATAGTGGGCAAGTTCCCCTGTCTCTGTCATGAAGAGATCATGGACTACAAGTAACTCCAGTTTTTTAAAGGCTGATTTAAAGGCATTGGAATCAGCCATGGATATAACCGGATTTCCCCCGATGACCAAAAAGGCCTTTATTTTTTCTGGAATGTTTTCGGGAACACAGGTAACCACACCATAGGGGCTCTTTCTTCCCCATACCTCATAAAAGAGCGGATATTCGTTTGCTCCAAGGGGCTCGCCCTTAACACCCAATCCCACATTGCCCAGCGGCAACCTGGGACTAATTACCCAACCACCTGGATTATTTATATTTCCTGTAATGATCTGGAGAACCGAAAAGGCACGACTGTTCTGTGTACCATTTGCTGTTTGATCCTGGGTACATGTTCCCTGATAAATTCCTGCTCCTTTTGTCTTCGCAAAAAGCCTTGCAAGCTTGCGGATGTCATGAGCATGAACCCAGGTAATCTTCTCTGCCCACTCCGGGGTATATTGCTGGACATGGGAAATCAGTGTATCAAAACCACATGTATATTTTTCAATAAAGTCGGCATCATAAATTTTTTCATTTATAATTACGTGTATCATTGCAAGAGCCATAGCTCCATCAGTGCCAGGCCTTATTCTGAGATACATCTCGGCACGGTCAGCGAGTGGGATCCTTTTAGGGTCAATGACAACAAGCTTTGCCCCTTTTTTCAAATTCTCCTCAATAGCAAGTTGTAATGGAAAATCAGATGCCTCCGGGTTATGACCCCAGAGGATGTAAAGGTTCGAATCAAGTTCCTCTGTAGGATACTTACCAAAGGTAATCTGTCTGGTCCGAATTCTCATCCTGTAACAGATGGATTCCACTGAAAAAAAGTTAGGGGAGCCAAATGCGGCTTTAATTCTCTGTGTCAGGCCAGCCATCTCCAGATTCTCGACACCTATAGACCCGCTGAAAACTCCCAATGTACCTGGGCCAAACTCCTCCTTAAGCTTTAAGAGCTTATCTGCAATTTCAGTAAGGGCTTGATCCCATGTTACCCTCTTCCAGTTTTTACCTACCCTCTTCATTGGGTACTTAAGACGTTTGGGATCATAAATATTATCAAGCATTGCCTTGCCTTTTGGGCAAAGCTTCCCTTTATTCAGTGGATGGGATGGGAGTCCTTCAACCTTTACTGCCTTGCCATCCTTAACAGTTACTATAGTTCCACAACTATGGTAACAGAGGGTACAATCTGTTAATACCTTTTTCATATTTTCAACCATACACTCCTCAGCCACTAAAATCCGGAATGATAAACTCTATGACATTCACCGTTGTGCCTCTAAATCTTGTTTACAAATAATGTAAAATGTCATATCAATTCCTGAGAAAAAAAGCAACCATCCCTTAAGAAGTTCAACATAATTTCTATCAACGAGCCTTATAAATCCAACCCAAGCAGCAACGAGATAATATGTAGAATCAGATTTGATTGCCATCTTATTCATGTCCATTAAGGTTAAACTTTGAAATTATAATTAAAATTTGCTGTATTTTTTAAGCAAAGTAGATTCCCACGGGCAAACCCGTGGCATTATACATACGCTTCGCGTTAATAACAGAAGGATTAACCCACACCTGAAAGCGTGGTCCTCTGCAGGTTTGTGTCGTTCGTGGAAATTTACTTAAGCGAGCACCGTGAGCGAGAGGGAGAGGCTTAAGCGGGCCTTGCCTTAAAGAGGGGGCGACGCAAGCCCCTGTAATAGGCTGGCCTTTGGAATACATGAGATATAAGTTGAATATAGCGCGCTAATCCATTATAGTAAAAATATAGTTGATAGCCCATTGCTCAAATAATAAAGGGGTTTTACTATGTTAATATGGCCTGACTGTATTCATTGTATTCTGATAATGTCCCTGAATACCTCTCGCATCATTATGAAAAAAAAAAATCAGGTAAGACAACTCATCGAGCAAATTCTTAAATTAAAGGCCCTTAAGGGGGAAGACTGGAAGGTTACATCCCCTGAGGTAATAAGAGACATCTGGCTAATAATCAATAGGATCTCCGGGCTTGATGACCCATTGAAAAAAATCAAGAAGGAACAAAATGATGCAGCCCTAAAAATTTACCCCTTCGCCAAAAGGTTTATTTCAAAAAGTTATGACCCTTTCCTTGAAGCCTTAAAGTTCTCAATTGCAGGTAACTCTATAGATCTAATGACAGGTGAAACAAAAAAACCAAAAAAGGAGATTATAAAAAAACTACAGCAATTTGCAATAAAAAAGGAGAACATAAAGGAATTGAAAGAACGATTAAACAAAACAAGGAGACTTGTGTATCTTGGAGATAACTGTGGTGAAATTGTCTTTGACAGGCTTTTTATAGAAACTATCTTGGATAATTATGATATAGAAATAACCTTTGTCACAAAAAAATTCCCGGTGCTCAATGATGCGACCTTATCCGATGCCTTGTATGTGGGCATGGATAAAGTAGTACGGGTCATTGATAATGGGATACGGGAACCACTCCCGGGCACCATGTTAAAAAAAATATCTCCAGAACTAAAAAAACTCATAGATGAATCGAACCTTTTAATCTCAAAGGGAGGAGGAAATTATGACTTGCTTACTGAAGAAAGCAGATTAAAGGGGAAAATTTCCTTTCTTCTTCAGGCGAAATGTAAACCATACACAACTATCCACAGAGTACCGCTGGGTAGTCTTGTTGTAAAGAACTTTTGATGAGGATAAGACTATAAGACTTAAATCCTTTTTAACTTTTTCAATCCTCTCAGCTATATTCAGCTTTTCCATGTTTTACCGTGTCTCTAATGCCATAATAGCTCCCGATCTTATTAAAGATTTAAATCTAAATGCAGAAACCCTTGGTATACTCGGCGGTGCCTTCTTCTATTCCTTTGCCCTTCTTCAAATACCAATGGGCTTGCTGCTCGATCGAATAGGACCACGTGTGGTCATCACCATGTTCTCCCTCGTCGGGGCATTAGGGGCCTTTATCTTTGCCCTTGCAAGTACCTTCATCATTGCCTTTCTGGGGAGGGTTCTTATTGGTATCGGGATGGCCTCTGTTTTAATGGGAACCCTGAAGATTTTTGTCCTCAAATTCTCTCCGGAAAAATTTTCAACCCTTTCCGGAACTATTATTTCTGTTGGAACACTGGGCAATATCCTCGCAACATCCCCTCTGGCATATTTTAATTCGACAATCGGCTGGAGGCTGACCTTTATATGGGCTGGGGGTATAACTGTAGCACTCTCCCTTTTAATATTCTGGATATTGAGGGAGGGGAAAGGCACAGAAAAGGTTAAAGAACCATTTTTTTTACAATCCAAAGAAAAAATAAACATCTTCGAATCAATCCGACTCATCTTCGGTAATCTATCGTTCTGGCAGATCGGTACTGTGGCCTTTTTCAGATATGGAACATTTGTTGCCCTTCAAGGACTGTGGCTGGGTCCCTACCTTATGGATATAAAAGGATTCACACCTATTCAGACAGGTAACATTTTAATGATGCTATCCTTGGGAACGATTATTGGTTCTCCAATAGCCGGCCAATTATCCGATAGAGTATTTCAATCAACAAAGTCTGTAACTCTATATGGACTCTGCTTTTATGGACTTTGTCTTATCCCTCTAATGGGGGCATGGAAAATCGAAAACCCACTGTTATTTTCATTGATATTTTTCTTTATGGGCCTTTTCAGTGGCTTTGGAATGCTTACATACACACATATTAAGGAGCTATTTCCTCTTCACATGTCCGGGACAGTGATTGCAGGGGTCAACTTCTTCACCATGGCTGGAGGGGCAGTTTTCATGCAAATACTGGGGAAGGTGATAGAGTCATTTACCTATTCAAACCATTCATATCCATCTCAAGCCTATCATTTAGCATTCTCCATCTGCTTTCTTGGAATGGCAATAAGCTTGATATTCTATGCTTTTTCAAAAGTCAAGAGATAAACAATCATGTATTGAATAACCAAATTCCAATCGCCAGACAATTACCGATGACACAATTACCGAATTTTAATGTTTAGCAATTTAGTTATTGAATATTTTTCATTGACATTTATTTTGTTATTGGTGCTTGGTGATTGGTTATTAAAGCACCCTCATGGTGATTCGGTATTTCTCTACAAAATGATCAGGGTAATAGGAAAGCTTGGCTTCTCGTAGCCCAGGTACGCCTAAATCCTGTTCCCTGTTGACATAGGACACACCTTTCCAACACTTCTCGCAGCATTGCTGATTAATAATTGGATAGAGTCCTGGAATTTCTGGACTAGCTTTTTCAATATGAACAACCGCTGTCTGATTATTTAACAGTTCACCTATTGTAAATGCTTCCACCCTGCCCTCAATCATAATCACACCTCCTGTAACTTTTAGGGCATGGTAGTTTGCTAAAATCTCACGAATTGCTTCCCATTCCCCCATAAGATTTAGGTCCTCGTTACAACGGCGCATCTGACACCACTTTTCCTGTAGTTTCAAACAGGCATCTATATGTTCTTCATTTAAAGAGGCATAGGTAAACAAATGGGAACGGAGCAATTTATTTATATGGTTTCTCTTGGAGCGATATTTATTACCTGCCAATCGAACAAGATCATCCCTGCGATACACATAATCAAAATGGTCACGAGTTGGCTCAATTGAAAGGTTCTTCGCCCCATCAAGCTCTAAAATCAGTCGTTTATCCCCCTTTTCAATAAACGAAGCAGCTTCTCCTTTTTCTTCCCTGAGCCATCCTAAAAGCATATCAGTAACTTCTCGCCTTGATGGAGGTCCTATGGGTTGCATTGCATAAAAACTATTCGGGCTCTCCTCACAAAGGACCAACAACCAATCCTTATATATTGACCACTTGAAACCATAGTGTGAACACCATATAAAAAGGTTTGTAAAAGTCCATTCAGAGGTCTCAGGTTTATACTGGCTAAACATATCCCGGAAAAAATCACAGTCTTCCAATTGGATGGGCTTAAAATCGGGGAAGTTCGGCTTTATTGCCATTTTTATAATTGAATAATAAAAATAATTCGTTGTCAAACAATCTCAGCTTTTATGTTAATATATTTTAGTTGACAAACAAATTTAAAAATTATAGAAGACCGAACCGAAAAAAAACTATAAAGGCGTAGAAACTAAGTATGCCAGTAAATATGTTTGACCTATACATTGCATTGAATTTACCCTTAATAAAAGGTAAAATTCCACGTCAAGAGAAGCCAGAATAAATCCCATGGAACAAAATAACCATACAGAATCAGAAATTCCAGAACACGAGCAAACCTTTTTAGAGAAGATTAAGCACAGATTAATCGGTGCACCTCGCGATATCAATGAACCTTCAATCTTCCACAAATTATCCCTCATTCCTTTACTTGCATGGATTGGCCTTGGAGCAGATGGTCTTTCATCCTCCTCATATGGTCCTGAAGAAGCATTCAAAGCGCTCGGTTCTCATACATATATTGCTCTCTTTTTGGGGTTGGCTACTGCACTAACAGTCTTCATCATCTCCTACGCTTACTCCCGCATTATTGAGCACTTCCCGCATGGTGGTGGTGGTTATATAGTAGCAACCCATACCATTAATGAAAATGTAGGTGTTGTCTCTGGTTGTGCACTTCTGGTTGATTATATGCTGACTATCACCGTATCACTTGTCTCCTGCGGAGATGCACTTTTCAGTTTTCTCCCTCTGTCCTTTCAAAAATATAAATTATTCTTTGTAGTTTTTTTAATTATTTTTCTTGTTATTATGAATCTTAGAGGTGTAAAGGAATCTGTTGCAATCCTTGCCCCAATTTTTATTATTTTTGTCATTACCCATGTATTGTTGATTGGTTATGGAATCTTAAGTCATGTACCACAAATTAAACCTCTCTATGGTGAACTAAAAGGAAGTTTTAGACAAGACTTATCAGTTTTAGGGATGGTAGGCATATTTTCAATTTTTTTACGTGCCTTTTCCTTAGGTGGTGGTACATATACCGGTCTTGAAGCAGTATCTAATGGTATGCAGATTATGCGTGAGCCAAAGGTTCATACAGGTAAACGTACGATGGCATATATGGCAACATCACTTGCCTTTACAGCAGGGGGCCTCTTTTTCTGTTATTTTATGTTTAGAATACAACCGGTTGAAGGAAGAACACTCAATGCCATCCTTGCCGACAGCATGTTTGGTAACTGGCCGCTGGGCTACTGGCTGGCGTTAATCACAATCCTGTCTGAAGGTGCCCTCCTCATAGTAGGTGCCCAGGCAGGGTTCATAGATGGTCCAAGGGTAATGGCTAATATGGCTGTAGACTCATGGTTTCCCCGCCGCTTTGCAGCACTCTCTGAAAGGTTTTCCATGCAGAATGGGGTTCTTGTAATGGGTGTAGCTGCCCTTGTATTACTTATTTATACCCAAGGTTCTGTTTCTGCCCTTATTATCATGTACTCAATAAATGTTTTTCTTACATTTTCCCTTTCCCAGTTTGGTATGGCAAGGTTTTACATAAAGAACAGGGATAAGGATAGGAAGTGGAAACAACATGTCCCTATCCATATAGTTGGTCTGACCCTCTGTCTCACAATCCTCATTATCACCATTTATGAAAAGTTTGGAGAAGGTGGCTGGGTTACACTATTCATCACCTCAATGGTGATAGGACTATGCTATTTGATTCGTGCTCATTATAAAAAAGTGAGGGTTGGGGTACGGAAACTCGAAGAGATGCTTTCGAATATACCAACTACCGAAACATACAATAATGCTCTTGTAAATCCAAATGATATGACTGCAATCCTTCTTGTAAGCGGTTTCAACGGGTTTGGTCTCCATACGCTGCTCTCTATTGTCAGATACTTTCCCAATATATATAAAAATTATATCTTTGTTTCAGTAGCAGAGATTGATTCAGGCTCATTTAAAGGGATTGCGGAAATAGAGGCACTAAAGGAATCTGTTAAAGATGCTCTGATGAAATATATAAAGGTTACCCGGCAACATGGATTTCCTGCAGATTACAGAATGGATGTTGGGACTGATGTAATTGAAACTGCATCTGATTTAGTTGAATCTATCGTTAAGGAATTTCCGAGATCAACAGTTTTTACAGGTAAGCTGGTATTTCGTCATGAACATCCATTCCAGAAAATACTTCACAATGAAACAGCTTATGCCATTCAGCGACGGTTACAATGGAATGGAATTCCAACTGTCATACTGCCAATCCGTGTAGATATATAAACTTTCCGACTAACATACCATTGGATTTTAAGCTCTTTTTACGTCATTCCTCCGTAAAAATATCTTAACTATCTCAGCAGCAACAGGGGCAGCAAATATGAACGGGAGCATGATAAGCCAATCAGTTAAACTTAGAAAAGTTGTACCGAAGAATGGTCTTAGGAAAGGAATGTAAACAGTAATAAGGACGAGAAACAAAGAGCTTCCAACAGCCCACTGCATCCAGCGGTTGGACAATACGCCGATAGAGAAGATGCTGTGGTGCTCCGACCTCGCAGTGTATGCCCTCAGTAATTCAGAACAGCACAGGGCAACAAATGCCATTGTCTGGGCTGCTGCCAGATTTTCTGAATAACGGGATAAGCCAATAGCAAATACAAAAAGCATAGCTATTGTATCAATTATGGGGACAGTGGAAAGACCAGCGGCTATCTCCTTATTGATAACCGGCTCCTTTGTCGGTCTCGGAGGACGCTCCATAATGTCGGGGTCCCCTTTTTCCAGTCCAAGGGCTAAGGCAGGTGCCCCATCTGTTACAAGATTAAGCCACAAGAGCATAATGGGCCGGAAGGGAATAGGCATCCCAAAGATCATGGAAAAAAATACAATCAATATTTCTCCTATGTTGCAGACAAGTAAGAAATAGACAAATTTACGAATATTTGAGTAGATGACACGTCCTTCTTCGATAGCCGAAACAATACTTGCATAGTTGTCGTTGGTGAGCACTATGTCTGCTGTTTCTTTGGAGACATCAGTACCTGTAATACCCATGGCAACCCCTATATTTGCTCTCTTCAGCGCAGGCGCATCATTTAGCCCATCCCCTGTCATTGCCACAATATGACCTTTTGCTTTGAAGGCATCAACGATCTTTGTTTTATGCTGAGGGGAAACCCTACAAAACACATTAACATCTTCAATAACCTTTGCCAATTCCTCATCGCTCATTGTATCAAGTTCCGCACCGGTAAATACTTTCCCATGAGGCGTAAGAAGACCGATCTCTCTCGCAACAGCTTCAGCAGTGTCTTTATAATCGCCGGTAACCATCACGCTCTTCAATCCTGCCCCCCGGGCAATCTTCGCTGCCTCCTTTACTTCAGTTCTTGGCGGGTCTATCATCCCCATGAGACCTACAAAGACAAGCTCCTTTTCTACACTGTCTATATCACACGAATCTGGAACATCTTCCATAGGCCTGCATGCAACGCCCAACACCCTGAGCGCCTGGCTTGCCATATCATGATTTGTCGCTATTATTTCTTTCCTCTTATTCTCATCAAGCTCTATGGTCTTTCCATCTTCCAGAACCTTGTTACAAAGGTCAAGAACTATATCGGGCGCCCCCTTTACATAGGCAATTACAGAGGTGTTAATATGGACATTTTTAGCCCAATCAGATTCCCATTGTGCCGTATGGATCGTAGTCATACGTTTTCTATCGGAATCAAAAGGGATTTCCATAACCCTGGGAAATATCTTTTCTATTTCATCACGCCAAAGCCCGCCTTTTGCAGCAGCAACCACCATTGCCCCTTCTGTAGGATCACCTACCATCCTCCAAGTCTTCTGACCCCTTTCCTCTCTACTTTCCTCAAGCTTCGCATCGTTGCAAAGCATACTTCCGTAAAGCAGCAATGAAACTCCCGGATCTCTCAACGGTTCAAAGGACTGGCTATCCACTAAAAACTTACCCTGAGGATTGTATCCTTCTCCTGATATTTTGAATCTTTTACCGCTTATCCAACCTTCTGTGACAGTCATTTCATTCTGTGTCAATGTACCTGTTTTATCTGAACAGATTACCGTAGCACAACCAAGTGTCTCAACAGCAGAGAGTTTGCGGATGAGGGCATGTCGACGAATCATCTTCTGCATGCCGAGGGCAAGACAGATCGTCACCACAGCAGGGAGCCCCTCAGGAATCGCTGCTATAGCAAGGCTCACAGCGGTCATGAAAAGCTCGACAATATCTTTCTTCTCAGCGGAAAGATAGGCAAAAATACCCTCTTTGAAGATGTCGGCAAGATTGGTATCTCTGAAGAGGCCATAGATGAAAACAATGCCACAAACCACGAGACACCCGATACCCAGCACCTTCGCCAGTTGATCAAGCTTCTGCTGGAGTGGTGTCGCTTCCTCTTCATAAGACTGGAGCATCTCTGCAATAAGACCAATCTGTGTGTGCATTCCTGTGCCTGTCACAAGCCCCTTACCCCTGCCATAGCTGACAAGGGTACTCATGAATGCGGAATTCTTCCTATCACCCATAGGAATTTCCTTATTGAGAACTACCGATGCATTCTTCTCCACAGGAACAGACTCACCTGTCAAGGAGGCCTCTTCTATTTTTAAGTTAATGCTCTCGATCAAGCGTAAATCTGCAGGTACATAGTTGCCAGACTCAATAAGGACAATATCCCCAGGCACAAGCTCTCTCGATGGTATTGTTATCTGATGACCATCCCGTATGACCTGGGCATTCGGAGCCGCCATCTTTTTGAGAGCTGCGAGTGACTTCTCAGCCTTCGACTCCTGGACAACCCCCACGACAGCGTTGAGAACAACAATCACCATGATTGCGATTGCATCTACAATCTCACCAAGAAAAAGTGAAACAACTGCAGCGATAATCAGTATAATGACCAGGAAGTTATTGAACTGTGCGAGAAGCATCTTCAAGAATCCTGGGCGGGGCTTCTCGGCCAACTCATTGGGACCATGCTCCCTAAACCGTTTCTCAGCTTCAGCCTGGGTCAGACCTTTTTCGATCTGCGTCTCAAGCTGACTCGTTATGTGTTCGATTGGCAAGTAATGACACTCACGAATTTCCGTAAAACCCCCTTGTCAATTCGATGATACTGGCTTCCGTGCGAAAACCGTATTCTATCGGCCCCATCCCATTTGCTTAATAAACTCAGTATTTTTAAGAGGATATATCAAGTGCACGGTACCGAGTTTTAGGGGTTCTTCCCCTTATGGTTAACGCCTTTGGAAAAAAATATTATAAATCCTTCCCCTTGTCAATAATATTTTGTCAATAATATTCAAGGGGCTCAGTGACGCGGAGGTATGACGGCCCTCTTCCTTAAAATTGAACTCTTTAGATTTTTCGGCTACTGAATTCGGAAAGTTCCAGGACATAATCGAATGAATCCATATGCCCGGTGCAAAAAAAAGGAACTTGCCGTGACACATGAGTATTAAGCTTGACAAAACACGTCGTAGGGTCAAAGCCCTCGATCATTCGTTCAATCCAGGGATGATAGAGCAGGATGGTATAAACGGTGAAGTGTATCACCAGCAAGCAAAAAGAGATGGAATGGTCAACAACAAGCAGGATGATAAAGATAAAGGCCCAGAGTCTGGCCCTGGAAGCACCTGAGGCTTTGCTTATCGAAAACTCTGCCATATCGTTGTGGAAACGTCCATAAACCCGTCATAGACCAGGTGGCATGCTTTAACGGTAATGGAGAGAAAACTCTACCGGAACCGTTCCGGCAAGGCTCCTTACTGCATTCTCGACCTGCCTATACTCCTCTGGATTATGGACAATACCGGTGACA
>Ga0209609_10000403_pt1 | contig 26288 bp, 25 predicted proteins | sample LakKivw325mmetaG_FD_184136 | JGI IMG/M metagenome (GOLD analysis project Ga0209609, IMG submission 184136) | Anoxic lake water microbial communities from Lake Kivu, Rwanda to study Microbial Dark Matter (Phase II) - Lake Kivu water 325m metaG... | ecosystem: Environmental > Aquatic > Freshwater... | reverse complement strand
CGGTCACCCCGCGCACCTTTTGAGCTGAGGCCGGAGCTGTGATGAAGAGAATTGCCAAAACCAATAGTGGCAGAGATATTAGAGTTCTTTTCAACATTTTTGCTCTCCTCCTTTCTAAGATTTTGAATAAATCACTGATTACTGATAACTGACCACTGGTAACCGGTCACTCACACCTTCTTCACATAATGCCTCGCTAAAAGACCACTGGGTTTGATGCATAACATCAGCACAATGATGGCAAAAGCGACGACCGATTTAAATGCCAGGGAGACATATCCGCCGAATAAATTTTCAATGATTCCCAGAAGGGCTCCTCCAACGGCTGTCCCCGGAAGGCTCGTCATCCCTCCTAAGACCCCGGAAGCAAAACCTTTAAGGAGAGGATCCATCATCATCGGTGGGTCGAGAACCCCCAGAGCGGCAATGAGCATACCGGCGACCGCCCCGACGAGAGAGCTGAGGGCCCAGGTGAAGGAGAGGATCCATTTGGTCCGGATGCCCATCACCCGGGCGGCCAGCGGGTTCTGTTGCGTAGCCCTCATGGCAATCCCCAGTTTGGTGTACCGGAAAAAGAGGAAGAGGATAAACATTAAGACCAGTGAGACCAGGATAGTCCAGAAATTGATCTTGCTGATGATCAAGCCGTGGAAGTGATAGGTCTCGATATTGGAGACAGGAAAAGGAAAAGACCTCTGATCCGGGCCCCATTTCCAACCTGCAAATCCCATCAGAACCATTTCAAACCCGAGGGTGATGATGATCAATCCTAATACATTGGGGTCTTTGGCCTGTCTCAAAAAGACCATCTCGAAGAAGATTCCCAGGAAGATGGCGAAGAGAAAGGTGAGGAGCACGGCCCATTGAAAGTCCACATGATAACCCTCCAGGATGGTGAAGGCTATGAAGGTGCTGATCATGGCCATCTCACCCTGGGCGAAGTTGAGGACTTCAGAAGATTTGTAAATGATCACCATGGCAAGAGCTAACAGGGCATAACAGGCTCCCACCGCCAAACCACTTACCATCAGTTGTCCAAACATACTTATCTCCGATAAGAAATTCGAAATTCGAATATCGAAATTCGAAACAAATCCGAAATCCTAATTTTCAAAATTCTAAACTTGTTTTCTTTTTGGAAAATTAGCATTTTGGACATTTGTGCTTGTTTCGAATTTCGTGCTTCGAGTTTAGGATTTCTTTTTTTAAAAGGGCCATGTCTTCCAATACTTTTTCGTCCGGATCCAGAACCCAAATATCCCGAGCGGCTCGAACAGGACAATCAGGATCATGATCAGTCCATAGACGATCACTGCGATGTTCGAGATCCCTGAGACGCTCATATATTTTTGTGAAAAGGTGACCAGCGCTGGCCCGATCACCGCGATATCCTGGATCGCCTGAAGTTTGATGTCAAGATAGGTCATCAGGGCGGCTCCGGCAATGGAGCCCATGACCGATCCCAATCCTCCGACGACCACCATGGCCAGAAAGGTGATGGACATGATGAGATGAAAGCTCTCAGGGTTGATAAAGCCGAGAATAAAGGCATAGAGGCCACCTGCCACTCCAGTATAAAAGGCGCTCACGGCAAAGGAGAGGGTTTTATAGTAGGTGAGATTGACTCCCATGGCCTCCGCAGCGATATCGCTGTCCCGGATGGCGATAAAGGCACGGCCCACTCTTGTCTTCATCAACTTGATGGCGCCGATGACCATGAGCACAGCGATGACCATAATCATGTAGTAAAAATGGGTGTCTTTCATCGGGGTGCCCAAGAATTCAAGTTTCGGAGCCTGAAGCCCCATCCTGCCTCCGAAGAATTCCATATGTTTGATAATCGTGGTGATCGTCATTCCAAAACCGAGTGTGGCGATTGTAAGATAGGGTCCTTTTAATCGAAGGGCAGGAAGGCCCAGAAGAAATCCGAAAATAGAGGAAATAAATCCCGCAATGGGGAGGGCAATAAAGAGGGGGAAGCCCCAGTTCAGCACAGGGATGACCGTAGTGAAGGCCCCGATCGCGAAGAAACCGGCATGTCCCATGGAGATCTGACCGGTATAGCCCACCAGGATATTCAAACCGATGGCCACAAGGGCATTGACCGTGATCAAGTTGACAATATAGACAGAGAATCCCAGGGGATGATATTTTGTGATGAAGAAGGGTAAGAATGCCAAAAAGACGAGGAAGAGAATAGACCAAAAAAGAATGGTGTTACTTTTGAATAGTTCGATGTCTTCATAATAATTTCGTTTGATATCCATCCCGGAGATCCTATTGCGGCTCTTTCTTTACGGCAGGTCCATAAAGGGACTCTTATTTTCTCAGTAGCCTCATTTAATGGCGATATGTATTATATTCGCAGGGAGTTTAATGTCAACCCTTTTTTACGGTCTTTGTGAAAAAAGAGAAAAAAACCCTGAATGCATCCGCTTTCAACAATTTTCAGAGATTTTAAAAACCTTCCCTATAGACCTTTAGGAAATAAACTGCTATAAGAGATTAGGAATTTGTGACAGGCGGGGAGGGGCGAAGCCCACCTCTTTAAGATTTCGGTTGCTCATCGAAAGAGAGGTGTCATGGGAGTCTTCGATTTTCTTACGAAGGGTGGACCGGGAAGAACCGGGGGTGATGAACCACCGATCGGAAAGGAGATCAGGACTTATGAGGAGCTTATGGATGATCTCATGACATGGAATATTGAACAAACCGATATCTTAGAGGTGTTGCGGAAAGAGGTGGATGAGATTAGGCTTAAGAACTGGTCTGATGCCCTGGGAGAAGGGATAAGAAAGAATCTCTCCTCCTTTTCGGGAAATGAGAAGGAAAATCCTTTTATCTCTGTTTATCTCGATCTTTATTACTTCGTAAAAGGTCTAAGGACAAAACTATTGGCCGACCCGACCATGAAGAACGCAAAGCGTGCGGGGAAAACGGATTCTCTCTCTATTTGTATCATCTGTGGTATTCGGGCCCTGCAAAAGGAGAAGGGTCTGGGGAAGCTCATGGATTCGCTCCAGTGGATGATGCTGGAAAGGTATCTCGGGTAAATTTTTTCTCCCGCGGGGTTGACTTTTTGAAATAATCTAATAAAATAAAGTTCATCCGGGCGCTTAGTTCAGGGGGAGAACGCCTGCTTCACACGCAGGAAGTCAGAGGTTCAAATCCTCTAGCGCCCACCATATTCCAGAGAGTTGAGTGTGGAAAGCGAAATGCAGTTTTTAAATAATCACCTACCACATTCTACCTTCCAACTTCAAGGGTAAAGCGTCATGTCCGGACATTCAAAGTGGAGTACGATCAAGCGGAAAAAAGGGGCGGCAGATGCCAAACGGGGAAAGGTCTTCACTAAAATCATCAAAGAGATTATGGTCGCTGCCCGCTTTGGGGGAGGAGATATTAATTCCAATCCGAGACTGCGGACAGCCGTGCTTGCCGCTAAAGCGGAAAACATGCCGAAGGACAACATTGAACGGGCCATCAAGAAAGGGACCGGGGAGCTGGAAGGGGTTCACTATGAGGATCTGACCTATGAGGGATATGGTCCGGGCGGGGTGGCCATGATGCTGGAGGTCTTGACTGATAATAAAAATCGTACGGTCGCGGATGTGAGGCATATCTTTTCCAAACACAATGGAAACCTTGGGGAGGCAGGGTGCGTTTCATGGATGTTTGAGAAGAAAGGACTGATCCTGATCGATAAAGGTGGAGTGGATGAGGATCGTCTCATCGAGGTCGCTCTGGATGCGGGTGCGCTCGATGTGAAAGATACGGGGAAGGATTTTGAGGTGACGACCCGCCCATCGGATTACGAAGAGGTGAAGAAGACAATCGAGGAGGCAGGGTTTAAATCAAATTATTCTGAAGTGACCATGGTCCCCCAGACCACTGTCCATCTCACAGGGAAAGAGGCCGAGCAGATGTTGAAACTTATGGAGGGTCTTGAGGACTCTGACGATGTCCAGAAGGTTTATGCCAATTTTGATATTGCCGATGAGGAAATGGAACGGCTCAGTGCATAAACGAATCCCTTTTAATCATTTTTTATAAAGCCACCTGAGGAAGAGAGAGAAAGAGATGGGTGGCTTTTTTCACATCTGAAGATCTTCTTCTGATGAAGGCAATAGGGATCGATCCAGGTTTGGCCATGACAGGCTTCGGCGTGGTGGAGGCTCTTTCCAGAGGGGGAAGAGCCTGTGATTGGGGGGCCATCCGAACGGATGCCCATTGCCCTCTCCCCCTGCGTTTGAAAACGATTTACAATGGCTTAAAGGAGCTCCTCGAGAAATGGGAACCCGACCTTCTCGTTTTGGAAGAGGTTTTTGTCCTGAAGCAATTTCCCAAGGCCGCCATTCAATTAGGAGAGGTGATAGGGGTGATTTACCTTGCCGCCCAGGAGAGTGCTATCCCTGTGGTCGAAGTGAGACCGACAGAGGTAAAGAGCGCATTGACCGGAAGCGGTCGGGCTGATAAGGAACAGATGAAGAAGGCCATTCGTCAGATACTGAGGATCGAGATTCCCCTGAGCTCAAGCCATGCAGGCGATGCACTCGCATTGGCCTTAACCGGGCTTTCACGGGGCAGAAACTTCCGGTGGTAGTTTTAAGGTGTGAGCAAGTCGTGTGGGTGAATCGAGTAAAAAGGTTCGCGCGTCACGGATCACGGATACGGTGAGGAATAGAAGATGATTCGCTATATCGAAGGTAAATTGCTCAAGAAGGAAGAGGACCGTGTGGTCGTATTGGCCAACGGGGTGGGTTATGAGATATTGCTTCCGGCCATCGTCCGGAAGACCTTTAATTCCAAAAGGACAGGTGAGGACGGGGAGATCGTGAAACTCTATATCTCCTATCATCAGACAGAACGGCAGCCCAAACCCCTTCTCATCGGATTCAATTACGAGCCGGAAAAAGAGTTTTTTGAGAAGTTCATCACCGTGGAAAACATCGGTCCGCCCACAGCGGCGAAGGCCCTGATCCTGCCCATCCCTGAGATCGCCAGGGCCATTGAGGAGAGGGATTCCGAGACCCTTGAGAGGCTGAAAGGAATCGGCAGAAGAACGGCGGGCAAGATCATTGCGACGCTTCAGGGAAAAGTGGGGAAATTCGCCCTGATGAGAGAGGATCAGATCCCAGCGGAGGCGGAGGTCGTAGATTTTAAGAGGCAGGTGGAAGAGGTCCTGGTCAAGGATCTCGGCCATAAGGTGAACGAGGCGCAGAGGCTGGTGAAAGAGGCCATGCAGAGGAATCCGGGCATCTCCACCCCAGAAGAACTGTTCGAAGAGGTGTACAGGGGCCAGAAACAGATACTGCCGTGACCTCCAGACCACAAACATCTATTTTCATCGCAAGGGGACAGAGGGATGAAAGAAGCCGAGGAGGAGAAACGACCTCCTGGTAAAGAAGAAACACCTCCGGAGGTTGAGGACTTTCTCGATCTGAGACCGAGAAGGCTTTCGGAATATATCGGCCAGAGGCAGGTCGTCGATACACTGGAGATTGCCATCGAAGCGGCAAAGAAGAGAGGAGAGCCGCTCGATCACATCCTCTTTCATTCTCCGCCCGGATTGGGCAAGACCACCCTTGCCCATATCATTGCGAACGAAATGGGCGTCCGGATCATCACTTCCTCAGGGCCGGCGATTGAGAAAGGAGGAGACCTGATCAGCATCCTCACCCATTTGGAGAGGGGGGATGTCCTCTTCATTGATGAGATCCACCGCCTGCCAAAGGTCGTGGAAGAATTTCTCTATCCGGCGATGGAGGATTTCTGCATCGATTTCATTTTTGATAAGGGGGCCCATGCTCGAAGTCACCGGTACCGTCTGGAACGGTTCACCCTGGTCGGCGCCACCACACGGGCCGGGCTTCTCTCAGCCCCGCTTCGAGAACGATTTGGAATATTGAGAAACCTTGATTTCTATACCGAAAAGGAGCTCTGCCAGGTCGTCAAGCGGTCAGCCGCACTGCTGAGGGTACCCATTGATGATGGGGGAACAGAGGAGATTGCGAAGCGCTCAAGAGGCACACCGAGAATTTCAAACCGTCTCCTCAAGAGGGTTCGGGATTATGCTGAGATCCGGGGAGAAGGAAAGATCACCCAAGAGATAGCGGATGAGGCATTGCGTTTAGAAGGGGTGGATGAGATCGGTTTAACCGGCCTCGACCGGAGATTCCTTGAGACCATCATTCGATATTACAAAGGAGGCCCTGTCGGATTGGAAGCCATTGCCGCCACCCTTCAGGAGGAGGCCGATACGCTGGTCGATATGATCGAACCCTTTCTCCTGAAGATCGGCTATGTGGCAAGAATGCAGAATGGAAGAAAGGCCACCGAACTGGCCTACGAACATTTCGGAATTTCCTATTCGGAAACGGGGAGACAGCTCTCCCTTCCCACCCGCAAAAAACATTGAACCTCGATGTTTATCCCGGATAACCCCTCCGGAGGACCTCCTCAAAATAGGCGATGGTCTTTTTTAATCCTTCCACCAGAGAGGTCTTCGGGGCCCATTCCAATTTTTCTCTGGCTAAATCAATCAGGGGCCGGCGTTGCCTGGGGTCATCCGAGGGGAGGGCTTTGAAGATGATCTTTGATCCGGAGCCCGTCAGATCGATGATCCTTTTTGCCAGTTCGAGGATAGAGACTTCCTCAGGATTTCCGAGGTTGATCGGGCCGGTAAGGTCATCCGGTGAGTTCATCATCCGGATGAGGCCCTCGATCATATCTTCCACATAACAGAAGGAGCGGGTCTGGAGACCATCTCCGAAGACGGTGATGGGATCGTCGCGGAGAGCCTGGAGAATGAAATTGGAGATCACCCTACCATCATGGGGATGCATCCGGGGCCCATAGGTATTGAAGATGCGGGTGACCTTGATTCTGAGGTTATGCTGGCGGCGATAGTCGAAGAAGAGGGTTTCCGCACACCGTTTTCCTTCGTCATAACAGGAGCGGGGGCCGATGCAGTTGACATTTCCCCAGTAACTTTCGGGTTGGGGATGGAGGGTGGGGTCTCCATAGACCTCAGAGGTGGAGGCCTGCAAGATTTTAGCCCTGAGACGCTTGGCCAAGCCCAGCATATTGATGGAGCCATGGACATTGACCTTCGTGGTCTGAACGGGATCATCTTGATAATGGATGGGGGAGGCAGGACAGGCAAGATTGTAGATTTCATCCACTTCGACATAGAGGGGAAAGGTGATGTCATGGCGAAGGAGCTCGAAATAGGGTTGATCCAGGAGGTGGGCGATATTTCGTTTGGTTCCTGTATAGAAGTTGTCGACACAGAGGACATCTTGACCGTCCCTGAGCAGGCGTTCACAGAGGTGGGAGCCCATAAACCCGGCACCGCCTGTGACCAGAATTCGTTGCTGATCGGGTTCCTTCACTCCGCACTTCCTTTCTTCGCCGTCACGTTGAATCAGAATTTAAAGAATATCCTTATTGATTTCGACCCTGGCCTTTGTCCGTAGCTGTTGAAGCCAATTCCTAAAGAATTCCTCCTGCCTCTGGTAAATCAGCCGTCTTTCCAGGCCTTTTCTGAGAGATGGAAATTTATTGGGATCCGCAGGCTCCACATGGATTAACCTGGCCACAAAATATCCGTCCTTTGTTTTGAGAACCTCTTTGGGAACGGGATTCTTTTGCGTAAGCGAGGAGAGGATGGGCATCCATTCCATGGCAGGGCCCATTTTAGGAACCACCCCTCCTGCCCTGCTGAAGAGGCCTGTCTCCTCCAGGACATAGCCTCTCTCCCTGGCAATCTCTTGAATTCCTTTTCCTCCCTGGATCTGCTTGAGAATCTCTTCCGCAACCTGAAGGGCCTTCTCATCCGCCTTGACTCCGATGACCTTCCGATTCACCTCCTCCCTTACTTCCTCTAGGGGAGGAATGCGGGATTCCTTGCGGTCCATCAATTTCAGAATATAGAAGTTAGGCCCGATGTTGACCACGGGAGAGATTTCCCCCATCTTTAACGAGAGGGCAGAGGAATAGAAAGAAGGATCTCTGCCTATTTCAGGGACCTCATCACCTTCCTTCAAAAAACCCGTGGTCCTGAGGGGGATCTCCTTTTCCCGGGCATACTTTTCTAACTCCCGGCTTCGAAAGAGAGAATAGAAGGCGTCATCCGCTTTTCGAGAAGCCTCGGCCTTTGCCTTCTCCCTCTTCATGGCCTGAAGGATCTGGTCCTTTACCTCTTCAAAGGACTTCTGTTTCTCCTCAACCGCCTCTTCAATTTTAAAGATATAGAATCCGGACCTTCCTCTGACCACGCTACTGATTTCCCCTGCCTTCGTCGAAAAGAGGGCCTTCTGTAGAAACTCCTCCACTCCCTCCCGCTCAATCCATCCCAGCTCTCCCCCCTTGGAGGCCGTTTCAGACTGAGAATACTGTTTTGCGATGGAACCGAAGTCCTTCGTCTTCCTGGCCTTCTCGAGAATCTCCTCGGCCTTCTTTTTCTTCGCCTCCACTTTTTCAGCCGAATCCTCGGGATCCACCTTGATCAGAAGCTCCCTCGCCTTTACGCGGCCGGGTGTTTTGAAATTTTCTTTTCGAAGGTCATAGACACGCTTGATCTCCTCAGGAGAGACCCTGACCTTTCCCTTATAATCAGAAGGCCGGAAGGCAAGGTATTGAACCTGGAGAAAGGCAGGAATCCTGAACTCCTCCTGATGTTTCTGGTAATAATCTTTGATCTCCACTTGATTGACGCTCATCTGTCCACGGAACGAATCGGGAGAGATCTTGATGAAATGGAAATTGATGCGTTCGTTCTCAAAGAGGTAGGCCTCCAGGGCCTCTTCCTCAGAGACCTTCCCCCCGCCGAGTTTAATGAGATTCACCATCTTGAGATAGAGGAGATTTTCTCTCTGCATCCGTTCAAACTCTGCGGCGCTCATCCGGTTCAGGCGGAGGAATCTCTCATAGAGGCGGGAGTCAAATTGACCGTTGATCTGAAAGGATGGAAAGGATTCGATGGCTGATCTCAGTTCTTCATCCGAACCGGTAAGCCCCAGCCTCTTGCCTTCCTGCAGGATGAGAACCCGGGAGATCATCTCCTCCAATACATTCTCTTTTATTTTCATTTCTTCCATCATCTTCTCGGTGAAGGCCGAACCCATCGCATCCCGATACCGTTTGACCACCGCTTGAAAGGTCTCATTGTAATCCTTAAGGTCAATGATCGTCCTGTTGACTTTAGCGGCATAAGTCAGTCTCTTCTCACGGATCAGGGAGTACCCTCCCCAGGAGATGAAGGTTACTGCAACCAGGATGAGAATGGCCCGGAGCATCCAGGAGGAGGCATGTTCCCTTAAAATCCTAAGCATGGAGGTTCTCCTTTCTCGACCTCAAATATTAATCAATCCCTTTTAAAAATACAAGGGTCTGAAGGGGTCTCTTAAGAGTAAGCGTAATTCTTCCTTGCACCGCTTTTCTTGCTGGACAGAATCATTCGACTTTCATCTCTTCCGAACCATTGACGAAAAAGAATTTCTCTTGAATCGTAGAGAGGGATTTGTTAAGATAGACCATCCTGGTTAAACAGATGGGAGAGGGTAATGGTATTTGATTCGTTGTGGGGTCTATTTTCGACGGATTTGGCCATCGATCTGGGAACGGCTAATACTGTAGTCTATGTAAAGGGAAAAGGGATCGTTTCTTCCGAGCCCTCGGTGGTTGCCATTCAGAGGGATTCGAGGGGAGACAAACATGTCCTGGCAGTTGGCCGGGATGCCAAGGAGATGTTAGGCCGTACCCCGGGGACGATCTATGCGATCCGGCCCATGAAGGACGGGGTGATTGCCGATTTTGAGATTACGGGCGAAATGCTCCGTTACTTTATTACGAAGGCCCACAATCGGAAAGCCCTGATCCGACCCCGGGTGGTCATCTCCGTCCCATCCGGTATCACCCCTGTGGAGAAGAGGGCAGTGAGGGAATCCGCCCAGTCTGCCGGCGCAAGGGAGATCTATCTGATCGAGGAGCCCATGGCAGGAGCCATTGGCGCCGGCCTTCCCATCACCGAAGCCTCGGGAAATATGATTCTGGATATCGGAGGAGGAACCACAGAGGTAGCGGTCATCTCCCTCTCGGGAATCGTAAACAGTCAGTCCGTTCGGGTGGCGGGAGATAAGATGGACGAGGCTATCGTCCAGTATGTGAAAAGGAAATATAACCTGCTGATCGGTGAGCGGACGGCTGAATTGATCAAGATCAATATTGGGACGGCTTACCCTGAGGAGAATCCGGAAGCGATCGAGATCAAGGGAAGAGACCTGGTGACCGGGATTCCCAAGACCCTTGAGATCAATAGCGAAGAGGTGAGGGAAGCCCTGGCCGAATCCATCAATATGATCATTGATACGGTCAGGATCACGCTCGAAGAGACGCCACCGGAACTGGCGGCCGATATCGCAGACAAAGGGATTGTTCTCGTAGGGGGTGGGGCCCTTCTGAAGAACATGGATGTCCTTCTCAAGGAGGTGACCGGCCTCCCCATTACGATCGTAGAGGATCCTCTCTCAGCCATTGTGCTGGGTGCGGGAAAAGTCCTCGACAATGAGCATCTGCTTCGAACCGTCACATTTCAATATTAAAGATTGATGAGGATTAGGAACCTTTTCCTCTCTCGAAAGCATACTGCCCTTACGGTCATCATCCTTCTTCTGCTCTCGGCCCTCATCCTGATGTCCCTGAGGGTGAAACAGCGGAAAGGGGTTGATTTTTTTGATGCCCTCCTGATAGAGATCTGTTCCCCTTTCCAGAAGGCCACCACTTCCATCCTCAAAGAGATTAAAGGATTCTTTCGCGGCTATCTCTTTTTAGTTCAGCTCCAGAAGGAGAATACGATGCTCAGGCAGAAGATTGCCGAGCTTCGTAAGGAAAACCAGCAGATGAAGGAGATGGCCTTGGCAAGCGATCGCCTTCAAAAACTCCTTCAATTCCGGGAGAAGGTTTCAGCCAGGGTCGTGGCCGCGGAGGTGATCGGTCAGGACCCCACTTCCTGGTTTAAGAGCCTCACGCTGAACAGGGGGGAGAGAGACGGAGTTCGAAAGGGCATGGCTGTGATCTCACCGGAAGGAGTGGTCGGGCAGATCCTCAAAACAGGTCCTTTCCATTCGGTCGTTCTTCTCATCACCGATTACACCAGTGCCCTCGATTCCATTGTGGAGAGAACAAGGGCCAAGGCCATCGTTGAGGGAATGGGAGAGAACCGATGCAATTTGAAATATCTTCTCCGGGCAGAGGATGTGGAGGTTGGAGATAGCGTCATCACCTCCGGGCTGGCCGGAAATTTTCCAAAGGGATTGATGATCGGTGAGGTCAGGAAGGTGGATAAGAGAGGTCATGGAATTTTCCAATATGCGGAACTGATTCCCAGCGTGGACCTGACCAGGCTGGAAGAAGTTCTGATCCTCATAGAATCTTCTCCGCTCCCCCGGGAAGAGAAGGAAAAGAAGGTGAAGAGAACGAAATGAAACGGGTCCTTCCCCCTCTCTGTTTAGGAATTCTATTTTTGGCCCTTCAATCCACACTCCTCACCTTTCCTTTCCTTCACCGGATCAGGCCGGATCTTGTTCTGATCCTGACCCTCTACCTGGGGCTCTCCTATCCTCCACTCTCCGGTGGCCTCATCGCTTTCCTTCTGGGCTACGGGATGGACCTCCTTTCCGGAAATACGTTCGGTCTTTACACCTTTTCCAGACTCATCCTTTTCTATTGGGCCCAGCTCTTCAAAAATCGGATCTACCTTGAAAACTTTTTCCTTCAATCCCTTCTGGTTTTCCTCTTTACCTTGGCCGATGGCCTTCTCGTCCTCTTTCTCCTCAGGACGCTCAATCCTGAACCCTGGAGGCATCTGATTCCCCCCTTGTTCACCTCATTCCTTCTTCCTTCTCTTTCCACGGCTTTGGTTTCCCCCTCTCTCTTCGCACTATTTCACAGGGTTTTTTTTCTTTTCCAGGACTACAGGATGGGAGAAAAAGGATAGGTCATGATGGAACTCAATTCCCATCGAATGGAGGATTTCAGGGGAAGGTACCGGTATATCAAAGCCTTCGCAGGCCTGGCCTTCTTTCTACTTTTCATTGATTTATGGTACCTCCAGGTCTTTAAGGGAAGCGAATTTCGGCGGCTCTCCGAGAATAACCGAATTCGAATCCGTGAACAGATCGCAGACCGCGGGATGCTCCTGGATCGAAGGGACCGGATCCTGGCCCAAAACCGTCCTTCCTTTGAGGTCTTTCTCGTACCCGAAGATCTGAAGGCGAATCCGGAGGTGGTGGGAAAGGTGGGCGAGATGCTCAACCTTTCTCGAGAGGAGATGGACCAGAAGCTTAAGGGCCTGAAACGGCGGCCTGCCTTCAGACCGATCAAGATAAAGTCGGATATCGATTGGAACAGGTTGGCCCTCCTGGAATCGAATCGAGTTCATCTTCCCGGTCTCCTGGTGGATGTCAGGCCCAGACGGTCCTATCCCTATGGCCATCTGGCCTCTCATCTCATCGGTTACCTCGGGGAGATTGACGAGAATGAATTGAGAGAGGTCAAGGAGGGGATTTATCGGATGGGTGCCTTCGTCGGCAAATACGGGGTGGAGTCTCAGTGGGAGGGTGATCTTCGGGGAACGGACGGAGGCCGTCAGATTGAGGTGGATGCATTGGGAAGGGAGATTAAACATCTCAGAAGCGTAGAATCCTTTCCCGGGAACAATGTCATCCTGACCATTGATCTCGATCTTCAGGAGGCTGCCGAAGAGGCCTTTCAGGATAAGAACGGATCTCTCATTGCCATGGATCCGAGAACAGGAAAGGTCCTGGCCATGGTGAGTAAACCCTCCTTCGATCCTTCGGTTTTTGCCAGGACCATCTCACCCGAGGAATGGAAGGATTTGACCGACCATCCCTCCCATCCCCTCCAGAATAAGGGATTACAGGGTCAATTTCCTCCGGGCTCTGTCTTTAAGATCGTCACCGCGATTGCGGGTCTGGAGACAGGGGCGATTACTCCGGAGACAATCCTTACCTGCACAGGGGCCTATCCCTATGGAAACCGGTCCTTCCGATGCTGGAAGGAGAAAGGACATGGGCCGATCAACCTTCATCGGGCAATCGTTGAATCCTGCGATATCTTTTTTTATCAGGTGGGATTGAAAGTGGGGGTGGATGCCATTGCCCATTATGCCGGTGAGCTCGGTTTGGGGAAAAAGACAGGGATTTCACTTCCTCATGAAAAATCCGGGGTGGTCCCCTCTTCGGCCTGGAAAAAGAAGCGCTATGGAATTCCATGGTACAGTGGAGAGACGCTCTCCTTTGCCGTGGGCCAGGGATATCTTAATACCACTCCCCTCCATCTTGCACAGCTGATTTCCACCATCGCCAACGGAGGGAAGATCTATCTTCCCCAGGTGGTGGAGAGGGTGGAAGATATTTATGGTGTGAGGGTGAGGGAATATCCTCCCGTAGAGATGAGACGGGCCAATATCTCTGAACGCACCCTTCGGATAGTCCGGGAAGGACTGATGGGAGTGGTCAATGAACCCCATGGAACAGGATGGGGGTGCGCATTGAAGCAGGCAAAGGTGGCAGGTAAAACAGGGACCGCTCAGGTCATCCGGATGGCAGCCGATTTCAAGAGGGGGGATATGAACCGCCTTCCCATGAAGTATCGGGATCATGCCTGGTTTGTCGCCTTTGCCCCTTATGAAGACCCCCAGATCGCTGTGGCGGTTCTCGTGGAGCATGGCGGTTTCGGGGCGGTCGCCGCTGTTCCCATTGCCCGAAAAGTGATTGAGACCTTCCTCAATCTTCCACCCTCTTCACCCGAAAAGGCCACTCAGGAACCGGAGGAGTCCGTTTATGATTGATCGGCGCCTTCTCATCCATTTTGATTGGACTCTCCTGGGGATAGTCCTCCTGATCGCCTCCATTGGTATTCTCAACCTTTACAGCGGTGGTCCGAATGGAGAAACCTCCGGAACTCCAATTTACCTCAAGCAGATGCTCTGGCTAGGCATTGGCTTAGGGGTGATGTTGATGATCGCCTTTATCGAGTACCGGTATTATGCGGATATCGCCTATATCGTCTTTGCAGTAGCGCTCCTTCTCCTCATCTTGGTTTTTGGCTTTGGCATCATTACCTCGGGGGCAAGGAGATGGTTCAAGTTCGGTTCCTTCTCCTTTCAGCCATCCGAATTCGTAAAGATTGCGTTGATCATGGCCCTGGCCAAGTTTTTCCAGAGGCCTCCGGACCGGGAAGGTTATTCCTTGAAGCAACTCTTCTTGCCCTTCCTCTTTCTTTGCGTCCCCATAGTCCTGATTCTGAAACAGCCCGATTTGGGGACGGCCATCATTCTTGCCTTGATCTTCTTTTCCGTTCTCCTGTTTGTGAAGATTCGCTGGTCATCCCTTTTCCTCCTGATTGGAGCAGGGGGGATCTTCGTGCCCCTGGTGTGGGGATTGCTTAAGGAGTATCAGAAGAAGCGAATTATCACGTTCTTCAATCCGGAATTGGATCCTCTGGGAGCTGGTTATCACCTCATTCAATCGAAGATCGCCATTGGATCAGGGGGGATACTCGGAAAGGGATTTATGAAGGGAACCCAGTGCAAGCTGGGATTTCTCCCGGAACAGCATACGGACTTCATCTTTTCAGCCCTTGGAGAAGAGTGGGGTCTGATCGGGTGTCTGATAGTCATCGGACTCTATTTGGGCCTGATCCTCTGGGGTCTTCGCATTGCCATCCAGTCAAAGGATCGATTTGGTGCGGTCCTCTCCTTTGGGGTGGTCTCCATGCTCTTCTGGCATATCTTCATTAATATCGGGATGGTCATGGGGATGATGCCGGTGGTGGGGATCCCTCTGCCGTTGCTCAGCTACGGGGGTTCTTTTCTACTTTCCACCCTGATGGGGATAGGCCTGCTTCTCAATCTGAGTATGAGGAGATTTCTCTTTTAACTGAGGAATCCGGAATGGGATTACGGAATTTAATTCCGCACTCGGCAATCAGAAAGGGACCTCCTCATCCGGCCCGGCTGCTCCTTCCGGTTCTATACCCATTTCTTTCTCCGGGGGAGGAACTTCCGCAGAAGTACCGGGCGCTCCCAGCATCTGCATCTGCGTCGCAATGATTTCAGTCGTGGATCTGCGGTTTCCCTCCTTGTCTTCCCATTGTCGGGTTCGAATGCGTCCCTCGATATAGACCTGTTTGCCCTTATTCAGATAATCCTTGCAGATTTCAGCGAGTCTGCCAAAAGCGACGATTCGATGCCATTCGGTCGTGGACACCTTCTCACCGGACCGGTTGGTTCGATTTTCGGTCGTCGCTATCCGGAAATTAGCCACCGTGGTGCCACTGCCCAGATACCTTATCTCAGGATCTGCTCCTAAGTTACCGATGAGAATCACCTTGTTTACTCCTGCCATAAAATCCTCCTTATGGAATGAGCTGATAAGGGTTTGGATCGGCGATACCTGCACTCATCGAGCCACTTCAATTCCTGTTTTTTAAGGCCACCTTACCACTTCCCGGGTGACTTTTCAAGAAGATAATGATCCCCGCTGCCGGGGATTGACGGGATTTGAAATATGATTTAAAATTTTTATATAAATATATTACGGGATTGAATATGCGAAGATGGATTGTTTTCTTATGGATTTCCGCAGAAGTGGTTATCCTCTTTTTCTCCTTTCAGGCAAAGGACTCTTTTGCTTTATCCGAATCCTTCGGCGTCCAGAAATTTCCAACGAAAAGAGAAGCTCCTCCTTTTTCGCTAAAGGATTTAAACGGAAATGAAATGGTCCTTGCGGACTATAAGGGGAAGCCCCTTCTTATTTTCTTCTGGGGTTCCTTTTGCCCGGCCTGCAAGGAGGATATCGTCCTTTTACAAAAATTCGTCAATTCCACACAGGGTCAGTTAGCGGTTCTAACCATTGCCATTGATGGGGAAAAAGAGAGCAGAATTAAGAGACTCGTTAAGGATCTAAAGATTACCCTTCCCATCCTTTTGGACAGGAAGGAAAGGCTTGCCCGAATCTATGGACTAAAGATGATTCCCACCACTTTCCTCATCGGCCGGGAGGGTTTCGTAGAAGGGATGATCGTGGGCCAGAGGGATTGGTGCGGGATAGACGCCTTGACAGACATCAAAGAACTCTTAGACCTCCGTTGACAAAAACATCCATTTTCGTATAATACTCTCTGTTTTTCGATTCACCCAAGGAGTTTCCCGTGAGATATCTTTATAAGTCAGAGAGCTATTCCCTTCCTCAGAGATTACTCTTTGTCCCTCTTAAGGATTCGGTCATCTTCCCTTATATGGTCGTTCCTCTTTTCTTTCCGCTGGATGAAGCATTAAACCTCCTCGCTAAAGCCGTATCGGAAAATAGTCTCATCGGATGTGTCTCCCAGCGAGACCCCTCTCTGAAAGAACCTCAACCCAAGGACCTGCTTTCCATTGGAACGGTCTGCCGGATTCTTCACTCGGTGAAGTTGCCAAACAGGGGAATGAAGATCTTTGTGGAAGGCCTTTCAAGGGTCTCTCTCCGAAACATCGTTCAGGAGGCGCCTTATTTCAAGGCGGAGTTAAAGGAGGTCAACGAGGTCCCGGAGAAGAGTTTGCTTTCCGAGACCCTGGTACAGAGCATCAGTGCCCTCTTTAAAATCTCCCTCTCCATGGCCAAACCCCTTTCAGAGGAGGTATCAAAAACTCTCGACAGGATCGATCATCCGGGCCGGCTTGCCGATCTGATCGCTATCACCCTCCACCTGGAATTGAAGGAACAGCAGGAAATCTTCGAGATGATCGACCCCCTGGAGCGTCTTAAGAAGGTCTATAGCTTTTTCAGCCGGGAGATCCCATCCTTTTCGCCGAGATCCAATCCTTTTTTCACCTCGGGCAAAGAGGCAGGGAAGTTTCAAAGGGAACGGTCCCCCCGTCCATCGATGAGGGGACAGAGGGAGACGCAAGAGGAGGATCCCTATCTGGCGGAGATTCATGAACTTCGCGAGAAGGTTGGATCCGCCGGAATGCCACAGAAAGTGGAAGAGATTGCCCAAAAGGAGATCAATCGGTTGGAGAGGATGAATCCCATCTCCGCCGAATATACCGTCTCCAGAACTTATCTCGATTATCTTATCACCATTCCCTGGAGCAAGAAGACGACCGATAACCTTGATCTCGCAAGGGCCCGGGCTATCCTCAATGAAGACCATTATGATCTCGAAAAGGTAAAGGAGCGCATCTTAGAATTTCTGGCGGTGAAAAAGTTGAAGGATCCGATGAAGGGACCGATTCTCTGTTTTGTCGGACCCCCCGGGGTTGGAAAAACCTCACTGGGACGGTCCATTGCCCGCGCCCTGGAGAGAAAATTCATCCGCATCTCCCTGGGCGGGGTGAGGGATGAGGCGGAGATCCGGGGACACCGCCGAACCTATGTGGGTGCACTCCCCGGTCGGATCATTCAGGAGATCAAGAGGGCAGAGACCTCCAACCCCGTTTTTATGCTCGACGAGGTGGATAAGATTGGAACCGACGTCCGGGGAGACCCGGCCTCTGCCCTTCTGGAGACACTCGATCCCGAGCAGAACTTCTCCTTTACCGATCATTATCTGGATGTTCCCTTTGACCTCTCTCATGTCCTCTTCATCACCACGGCCAACACCCTTTCCCCCATCCCTCCTGCCCTTCTGGACCGGATGGAGGTGATCCACCTCCCGGGTTATACGGAGGAAGAGAAGGAGAAGATCGCTTTCCAATTTCTGATCCCCCATCAGAAAGAAGAGAACGGATTGGGGGATCATTCCCTCTCCTTCACCGACGGAGCGGTCTATAAGATCATCCGGGAGTATACGCGAGAAGCAGGGGTGAGAAATCTGGAGAGGGAGATTGCTACCGTTTGCCGGAAGGTGGCTAAGGAGGCGGCCATGGGAAACACGGCCCGGGAGGTCATTGATGAGGTGGCCGTTGAGGGGCTTCTGGGTCCCCGAAAATTCTTCCGGGAGGTTGCCCAGGAGAAAGACCGGATCGGTGTGGCCACAGGGCTCGCCTGGACAGAGAATGGAGGGGACATCATCTTTATCGAAACCTCCAAGATGAGAGGGGACAAGGGCCTTCTCATGACCGGTTCTCTCGGAGAGGTGATGAAGGAGTCGGCTCAGGCTGCGCTTTCCTATATCCGTGCCAATGCCTCCTTCCTCCGCATCCCGGAAAATTTTTATCAGGAATGGGATATTCACATTCACATCCCGGCTGGGGCCACTCCCAAAGACGGGCCTTCCGCAGGGATCACCATTGCGACTGCTGTTCTTTCCCTCTTGAAGGAGAAACCTGTTGCGCATGATATCGCGATGACCGGTGAGTTGACATTGAGCGGAAGGGTCCTTCCGGTAGGTGGAGTCAAGGAGAAGATTCTGGCTGCTCGAAGGGCCGGGGTTAAAACAGTGATCCTCCCAAAGAAGAATGAACCGGACCTCGACGATATTCCGGAGTATATCAAAAAAGAGATGAACTTTATTTTGGTCGAACATATCCAGGAGGTATTCGATCTAACCTTACCCTCATGACGAAGCCGTTAAAGCCCGGTGGGCCATTCCTGCGAAAGCAGGAATCCAGGGGTTTTTAATGATAGGGGTCTCTGCTTTCGCAGGGATAGAGTCTGGATTCCCGTTTTCACGGAGATGACATATTAATTCCGCAATCTGAAATCAGGTAATAATGGCGTCCTTTAAATCGGGTTTTATCTCCATCCTGGGTAGGCCCAATGTTGGCAAATCCACCCTCTTTAACCGAATCCTCGGCGAGAAGGTTGCGATCATCACCGAGAAGCCTCAGACCACACGAAATCGAATCTTAGGCATCAAGAATGTGGAAGGGGGGCAGTTCGTCTTTCTCGATACCCCCGGCATCCATGAGGGACGATCTGAATTGAATAGACGAATGGTTCGGACTGCGGTCGCTTCCGGCCGGGATTCAGACCTTCTTCTCTTTCTCATCGAAGCCTCCTCTCCTCTGCTGAAGGAAGATGGGCAAATGTTGCAATCCCTCAGGGGAAGCAAGGGAATTCCCTTCCTGGTGATCAACAAGATTGATTTAATCAGGAAAGAGACCCTTCTTCCATTGATGGACCAGTATCAGAAGCTCTTTCCCTTTGAAAAGATCCTTCCTGTTTCAGCGCTCACCGGAGAAGGGGTGGATCTGCTGCTTGACGAGATCCTCAAATCCCTGCCGGAGGCTCCGCCTTACTACCCCGAGGACATGCTCACGGACCAGACAGAGAGGTTTCTCGTCTCTGAGATCATCCGGGAGAAAGTGATCCGGCACTCCTATCAGGAGGTCCCTTATGCGACGGCCGTGACTATCGAATCATTTCAGGAACGCCCCGAAAAGAATTTGATCCTCATCCGGGGAACGATCCATGTGGAGAGGGATTCTCAAAAGAGGATCGTCATTGGAAGAGGCGGGCAGAAACTGAAGAAGATCGGGGAGGTGGCACGAAAAGAGATAGAGGCCTTTCTGGGGGAAAAAGTCTTTTTAGAGTTATGGGTAAAGGTGGAGAAGAATTGGACCCGGGATCCCCGGGCCTTGGATACACTCGGGTATTCCTCTTGAGTTCCCATCGCCATGAATGAGAGAGAATCCTTAGGAAAAACCCTTCAGAAGGAACGGGAGTCCAAAAACATTTCCCTGAAGGAGTTAGCCAAGAATACGAAAATAAGAGAGCCCCTCCTCAGGGCCATTGAAGAAGACCGGTATCAGGATCTTCCATCTCCGACCTATGTGAGAGGATTCCTTTTAGCCTATGCAAAGTATGTCGGATTGGATCCAAATGAAGTTCTTCTTTGTTATGACCACCTATTAAAGGGGAAACCGAACCTTATCCCGGAGGCAAGGTCCGAGAAGAAAGAGGGGTGGAATAAGAAACAGGTATGGGTCATTGCGGGAGTCCTCCTGGTCTGCCTCATCGCCTCTTATTTCTTCCACCCTTACTGGTCACCCGCTCCCAGGGAAATGATCCCGGCGAAACCCGAAATGAGACAAAGCCCTTCGCCTCTCCCCGTCCTTCAAACCACTGAGACCATCCCTGTCGCTGAAAGCAAGCCTTTTTTACTCGAATTGAAGGCGGCTGAAAAAGTATGGGTCCGCATTCAGGTAGATGATCAACCCGAAAGGGAGATGACCTTCAATCCTGGTGAAGGACGCTCCTATCAGGGGCTCCACCGGATTGACCTCCTCATCGGGAACGCCGGGGGACTGGACCTGAACCTTAATGGAAAGGGTTTGGGGAGGTTTGGGAAATCAGGAGAGGTGATCACTTTGAGTTTTACCCCGCAGGGGGTAGAGATCAAAAGCCCGGAGAGAGTAAGATCCCCTTAAAGCGAGAAAAAGAAGATCTGAAGATTCCATTGTTGAATTTTAGAATTTGCTATTTGACATTTGATTTTGAACAGTTTAACTTTTCGGAAAAGCTGGATTTCAATCCAGGTCCGGGAGACAGCCACTATGGTTCGGTATCAGGATGAAGATGAGCGGGAAAGAATTTCCTGGAGGGAGATCGATCGGAGGAGGGATCGAAGTCCCCATGCCCCCAAGGAGCCTCCCCGGGAACGGGAGAGGTCCCAACGGTCGGAGTGGGCAATGAAGAAGTATCGAAAGGAGGTGGATAAACTCTTTATGGGAAAGAAGGGAACGAAAAAGCATCAGAAGGCTCTCAATGATATCGATCGTTACCACGGAACGGATCAATTTGAAACAGTGGTCAGGACTTATTTAGACCAGTATGGGTTGCCTGAGGATTGGAGCACCCTCTCCCTGCTTCTGGACTATTCAGACCCCGAAAAGGTTTCAGAGGCCCTCCGGATCATGAAGACCCTTTATGAGGTGAGGACGCCCATGGAAAAACAGGGCTTCAAAGCAAAACTTGACATCCTGGCAATGACGACCAGCGATAGCGATCTCAGAGATGTGGCTGAGGATATCCTCGGGTCTTTATAAAGAAGTCGGCTCATCCCCCCCTCCTGTCTCTTCAAAGGTGAAGCCTTTCAAATAGGATGATGATTATCAGTCGAAATCAGGAAGCTTCAGAGGAAGCCCTTTTGCTGATCTCTCCGCCATCAGTGACTTTCTTCCGGAAGGCTTTTTGATCGGTTTCAGCGGAGGAGAACGTTTCTTCTTTTGGTGCAGTCGTTCATATCGTTTCTGCTCTCCATATTTCCCGAATCGGCCGCCTCTTCTCATCTTCTGTTTTTCGTAATCGTTGATTGAATCCGGAGACCAGGGGTGACTTGTATTTAAGGAAGGGTTCCCTGAACCATTCGGTTTTTAGGCAGAGAGATTTTTATATATTTATCGATAAGATCCTCCAGCCGAGCTTTATCCCAGCCTGCATACACTTCCTTACCCTCCACAATAAAGGAGGGATAAGTCCGAATACGGTGACGAAGGGATTTATAAATTCCCAGTAGGGACTGGACATCGATGAGCTTGATGACGAGGCGATGTTTGTAGAGCCGGGTTAATTCTCGAATCCAGTCGGAGAGTTTAATAAACTCCTCCTTCAAATCCGAAGGATACTCTTCCATCTCTTTTTGATGAATTTTTTTATCTATCCCCGATTCGTCAAATATGAGTTCGCAGCGGGAGCAATGGTCAAAAGTGGTCATTACTTTGGTGACAATTTCAAGCAGGATAGGTCTCATGTTTTTCCTCGAAAAGTTTATATTATAAATTTAGCATATCTCGGTTCATGAATTCAAATTGAATCTTTAAATACTAAAAAGTTCTCATGCCGAACTTGGTCCGGCATCTCACAAAAATGGTTTTCAAGACTCTGGCACGGAGTAATGAACGAATCTGAATCAACAAGTTCGGGATGACCTGTTCGAGACATTTCAAATATTTTTGGTTGGAATTGAGAAATGGAGAACTGGGTTCTTTACAATTTATAATACATCAATTCCCGGGCGTAGGGCTTGACATTTTGAATGAGGATATTCTGGTCCTTGGAGGACATGGGCTGAAAGGATCGGGCAAGCCGGACGTTCATCTCCAGTTGTTCGATGGTCTCACATCCCACCACTGCGGCTGAAATGGTTTGGGTCAATGCAAAACGAAGGAAATTTTCAACCGATTCAGTTCCAAAGATCTTCACGCTGACCCCGCGGGAGAGGGTTTTCATTCCGAGAATCCCCATTCCTTTCTCTTCTGCCTTGGGCAGGACTTCATCCAGGAAGGACCAGTAATGAGGTTCTGCCAGATTGATAGGCATTAGGACCACCTTAAAGGGAAAGAGGTCTATGGCTTTGGAAAGCACCATTGGATTTCTATGCCCTGAGATTCCAATAAAGCGGACCAGTTTATTACGTTTGGCCGCCTCAAAGGCTTTAATGGCTCCCCCGGGTTCAAAAATCTGCGCAAGATCCTTTGGTGTCCTCACATCATGAACCATCCAGAGGTCGAGGTAGTCGGTCTTCATATTTTTGAGGGTGGCTTCCAGATGTTTCAAAGCTCCATCCCCTGTCCGTTCATGCGATTTACTGGCAAGGAAGACCTCCCTTCTCCTTTCCTGGAGAGCCATCCCGTAATAGGACTCACTCCCGCTATAGGCCCGGGCGGACTCGAAATAAGTGATGCCCAGATCAACGGCCCGATGGATCAAGGCCACCGCCTCCTGATCCCGGTCATAACTTCTCAGCAACCCCTCTCCTCCAAGTCCGAGAAGAGAGATCTGTTCTCCTGTCTTTCCCAGGGTTCTTTTTGGGAGAGTATTTGCCGTGTTCATGTTTAGAATCTTCCTTTATGAATCTTTGGGCTTTTCCCTTTATCACAAAATCAATGAAGAATCAATAACCGCTTAAACATAACCGTTTAAAGTTTAAAGTTATGAAACAGATAGCATCAAATTGGATTCTCTCCTTCTTGGAGGGCAGGCCTTCGGGTTGCCCATTGGAAGGCGACATTCTTCCCTGTCGGTCTCCGGACCCCTGGTTTATCCGGCGAGACGCCGGCTTGTTTCAGCCACCATCCCCCATATGACATCGAGAGGAAGATGGGCCTGGATGGTGGAATCGAATAGAACGTTGACCCTCGCCGGAAATTCTTCGCTTCCTTCCCATAATATATAAGCAATGGGTATCTTTGGAAGTACATCCAAGGCAAATGCCTTGTTGCCAAAGGAGATTTCCCTTCCCCCTAATTTCTCACCTGCCTTCAGAAAGGCCCCTGGATCGTTTCCGTATCTTTCCTCCAGATCTTTCACCTGAAGGCTGTGAGGCCCTCGGAAAAATGTGAAGCCGGCCTTCAGCTCTTTATCGCTGACCCAGATGTTAGAAGGTCTACTCTCTTTTTTTGCCTCGGTGAGATAAACGAGCACCATGAGGGTGAAAAAAGAATGAAGTTCCTCGTCCACAAAGTTCTCCTTCTGATCCATTCTCAGGATCTTTCTTTCCTCCGGGAGGATGAGGTACCTCAGATTATAAACAGGCAATAGGAAGCCTTTGCTGGAAGGGTGGTAATGAGCCCCGGTCCGGTCACACACATCGGCGCAGTGGAGCCGGGACAATTTATTCCAGTGATAAAGGGCAAGGGTTTCTTTTGGAAGGGTCTCTTCTTGCATCGCCTAAGAGGAAGACAGGATGGAGGAGAAAATTGAAAATGGTGGAGCTGATGGGGATCGAACCCACGACCTCATGAATGCCATTCATGCGCTCTCCCAGCTGAGCTACAGCCCCACGCCAACAATATGTAACACAAAGAGGAGAAAATTGTCAAAATTTTTAGTCCCTGATATAAATGGGGTCAGGCTTCGGTAATTCGGTATTGACATATGCATTGTTGTTTGATAGTGAATTGTTATGGCTCGGAAACCTCGGATTCATTTTCCAAGGGCATTATACCATGTCATCAGCAGAGGCAATCGAAGGCAGGAGATTTTTCTTGAGGAGAGGGACTTCAAGATGTTCCTTTCGTACCTCTCGGATTACAAGAAAAGATATGGTTTCCATCTTTATGCTTACGCATTGATGAGAAATCACTTTCACCTTCTCATGGAGGTTGGAGAGATTCCACTTAGTCGAATCATGCAATCTCTATTATTTCGATATACGCGTTATTTTAATAGGAGGTATAGAGAGGTGGGTCATCTTTTTCAAGGGAGATACAAGGCAATTTTGTGTGATAAGGATACATACCTATTGGAACTAGTCCGCTATATTCATTTGAATCCTGTGAGGGCAGGGGTGGTGAAGGAGCCAGAAGACTATGAATGGACTGGTCATCTCAGTTACCTTGGAAATCGGCGGGATAGTCTGATTGATGAGGGATTTGTATTGGGTCAATTTAGTGATAGGAGGTATTTAGGGAGGAGAGGATATCATCGATTTGTATGGGAGGGGCTATCGTGTGGTCACGAGGAGAAATATTATTGGGTGAAGGACCAGCGATATCTTGGGGAGGAGAGTTTTATTGAGCGAGTAGAAAAGGAAAGGGAAGAGACTCGGAGTTGGGCATATGAGGTCCCGTTGGAGGTCATATTAGAGGAAACAAGTGTAGTGATGGGGATTAGGAGGGAGAAGCTTTATTCGGCGGCAAGGGATCGTGAGGGGGCTTGGGGGAGGGGGGTTGTAGGTTATTTGGCGAGGCGGATATCCGGGTATAGGGTAAAGGAGATAGCGGATTATTTTGGGCGGAGTTCGGTAACGATGAGCGAGGGGATGAAGAAGGTTGAGGGTCTTGAGTGGAGGGATAAATCGTTTGCTAAGAGGTTAAGGCTTATTGAAAAGAATGTGATTAAAGGGAGGAGAAGAAAAATACCGAATTAACGAAGCCTGACCCTAATTACTAATTACTTCACAGGGGTACCATGCGATAGTCTCAAAAATACCTTGACATTTGTTCACTTTTTGCTTATGTTCATAATTATTGAACAGCAACATAAATTGAACCTAATTGGTTATCTCTATGAAAAAAATGGAAGAAAATGAGCTTCTGGAACTTGCTTTGGAGGCACTTAGAAAAAATCTTCCTGGGCAGGCAAAGATTAAGACAGTAAAGCCTCTCCGAGATCCCAGGCTTCGTGCAGAATACCTATTGGGAATAGTAATGCAGGGTAAAGAAATCAGGTATTATGTTGAGATCAAAGCTAATGTGACGAAGGCTGACAAGTTGTTGGTAATGATGCGCAAAGGTGAGTTCGGCCACCCGCTTTTGCTGGTCACCAAACACATAAACACGCAACTGGCGGACGAACTGAAGCAGAATGGGACAGAATTCATAGATACGGCTGGAAATGCGTTTATCAATCAGCCTCCCCTATACATTTTTGTGAAAGGGAACAAACCCAATATTGTCAAAGCCGCTCCCCTAAAAAGAGCCTTCAAACCTGCGGGGCTTAAAGTGATTTATGGCTTCCTGTGTAACCCCGGTTTAGAGATTAGAACATACAGAGAAATTGCTGCCGAGACCGACGTAGCCCTTGGAACTGTTGACTGGATAATGAAGGAATTGAAAGAGTTACGGTTTCTATTGGGCATGGGTAAACGAGGTCAGAAATTGATCCAAAAGGAAAACTTGTTGCAGCGATGGGTAACAGCCTATCCGGAACAATTAAGGCCAAAACTTCCATTAGGACGATTCGGGGGAGAATACGGCTGGTGGCAACAGAAAACTCTTGACCCTTTTAAAGCACAATGGGGAGGAGAGGTTGCCGCTGCCAAGCTTACTCAATATCTTCAACCACAAATCATAACGATCTATACAGCGCCTCAGGAGCTCGATCAATTGTTAATTAAAAATAGACTCAAAAGAGACCAAACCGGAGAGGTCGAAATACTAAAGAGATTTTGGAAGCCAGCGGAGATCCGGAAGTATGAAGATCTCGTCCATCCTATCCTTATTTACGCGGACCTTTTAGCGACAGGCAACGAGAGAAACATTGAGGTCGCCAAAATGGTTTATGACCAGCATATTGTTCAACTTATCAGGGAAGATTGAAAGGCCCGTAGTAGACGCCCTTTATCTTTTGAAAAGGATAGTGGACTCTCTCGACGTTCCCTTCTTTGTCATAGGAGCTTTCTCAAGAGATCTTATTCTCAAACACGGTTACGGTATTGAACCTCGAAGAAGAACTGGGGACATTGATTTAGGAGTGGAAGTTGCCAACTGGGAACAATTCGAGAAATTAAAAGAGTCACTCATTACAACGGGTCAGTTCTCCCCAACTTCGGACAAGCAGAGATTACGTTGCGGAACTATTCTCATCGATATTCTCCCTTTTGGTCCCATTACT
>Ga0209609_10000400_pt1 | contig 26344 bp, 24 predicted proteins | sample LakKivw325mmetaG_FD_184136 | JGI IMG/M metagenome (GOLD analysis project Ga0209609, IMG submission 184136) | Anoxic lake water microbial communities from Lake Kivu, Rwanda to study Microbial Dark Matter (Phase II) - Lake Kivu water 325m metaG... | ecosystem: Environmental > Aquatic > Freshwater... | reverse complement strand
GTAGGACATGAGCGTAGAGAACAGTCCCATCAAATAGGATGGCATGTCCCCGAGAGCCTTAAACTTCTCAGTCGTGGCTTTGACAACTTCAGCATCGAATCCAATACCGGCGAAGTTTACAAACAACCTCTTTGTATGCCGCCCATTCTTCATGTACTCTACAACACCAAGGTCAACAGTGCGCCGCTGGGAGCTTAGCAGACATTCACAGGCTTCTTTGTAACGTCTAGGCACACCCAGCGTACGAATATAGTCGGCGCCTGTTCCCGTATTGATTATACCGACCGTCACCTCCGTGTTGGCACCAGCCTGATGTAGGCCGTTCACAATTTCATGTATGGTCCCGTCACCACCGACGGATACTACAAACTTGTATCCTTTCTTCACCGCTGCTTTGGCCAGTTCTATGGCGTGCCCGGGCGCCTCGGTCAATTCATGTTTGAAATCCAGGCCTAAGCCTTCCAACATCTCCCTAATACGAGGCCATTTCTTGGCCGTCTTTCCAGCCCCGGCCGCCGGATTAACAATTATTTGCATACGTGACATGTCCGTTCTCCTGGTCGATACTAATCTCGCTCTCGACGTATTACTCTGAGAAGTATAACATAGCCGTCAATGCCTCGTATAACGAGGACACACGTATGATTTCTTTACCATTGTTGATTGTGCTAGACTGAGGGAAAAGAACACATCTACAACTGTGAAAAATGGAAAAGGGCCAACTTTCTTTTGGAAAACTACCCGATCTACGACAACCTGATATGGTAATCGCCCTTGCCGGCTGGTCGGACGCAGCCAAGGTAGCCACGGGAACTGTCCTCTATCTGGCAAGAACGCTAGATGCAGTTGGATTCGCCCAGATAGCAGGTGACCAATTTTACGACTTCTCCGCGGCGCGCCCTGAGATTACGATTAACAATGGTCTGATCAAATTGATTCAACTTCCAGGCAACAGCCTCTTCTATTGGCAGAACGACAAAGCAGACCACGACCTGGTTCTCTTTCACGGTATCGAGCCTCATCTTCACTGGCAGAAATTCGTTGATGCTGTACTTGAAATAGCCTTGAGCCTTAAAATAAGAAGGGTCTATGCTCTGGGTGGACTTCATGACAACATACCACATACCATGGAGCCAAGAATGTCAGGCGTGGTAAACAAGGATGAGCTATTAAGTATACTGAAAGATCACAATATCGAACCGATAAATTATCACGGGCCAAGCAGCATGCACAGCTTTTTAATGACTGCGTGCGCTCAACAGGGGATCGAGGCTATAAGTCTCTGGGGGCATGCACCTTTCTACGTGAGGGTGGAAACTAATCACATGGTCTGTCTTGGCCTGGTTAAAAAACTTATCGAACTAATGGAAATTGAAGTGGACCTCACTGAACTCATCAAAGCCGGCGAATATTTGAACGAGATGCTGAATCGTCTTCTTGGCGACAGTGAAGAGCTACAACAATATATTAAGACACTGGAAGAACAGTACGAAATCGATGGTACCGCACCCAGAGAACCTTCGCCCGGTGCTGAACGCATTATCAGGGAAGTGGAGGACTTTCTCCACAACCAGCGCCGCAAGGAAGAAACTTAAAATCAAAGTATTGATGAGTCGATAGCCAAATACTATAATATCATCAAACTATGAGTAGCCCTGTAGCACCATCACCAATTGTTATCGAGCCAATCCGACGTTCTTTTCCTGCAGAAAAGGCGAAAGCCTGGCACTACAAGATACATCCCTACTATACTAAGCAACCTTCTAATTTAGTCGGTGAGTATATACGACATTTCTGTCCCGAAGGCGGTTTGGTTGTCGATCCTTTCTGCGGTACTGGTGTCACCGCCATCGAAGCTCTAACCAATAGACGGCGCGCACTATGCATTGATCTCGACCCATTAGCTGTATTCATCACCAGAATGACCTGCCTATCCCCGGTTGACCTCAATTCCTACTGGGATGCCTACCGTCAGGTTGAGAAGCAGATGAAGCCAATTGTCGACTTCGTCCGCAAAGCCTCACCTAATGAACTAGCAGATTACAAGCTAACAGAATGGTATCCCAAAGGAATAAAACTTCCTTCCAATGCCGATAGGGAGTATGTAGAAGACCTCTTTGGCAGAGGACAGTTGATATCACTAGCTCATTTAAAAGCGGCAATTCTGAAAATAAAAAATGAGTCAGCACGATGCCTACTGTTGTTCGTTTTCTCAGGTATTTTAGCGAGAGCGAGCATAACATATGGCATAGACTCCAAGCACGCAGGAGGCGGAGATAGTGGTATCTTCAAAGTGTATCGCTACTGGGTACCTCCAACACCTGACTACCGCGACATTTGGCAACTGTTTTCCACCCGAGCAAAACTAGTTGCTAATGCCAAAAAGAGAGGTAAGACCGCCTTTGGCGACTTTGTGCAGGAAGGCAAGACCTTCAATGTCTACTGTGATTCAGCCGAGAACCTCCTCAAGTACACGTCAGAGAAGTCAGCCGATTATATTTACACCGACCCACCTTATGGTGCTCACATCGCCTACTTAGACCTGAGTACCATGTGGCATGCCTGGCTGGGACTTGAAGTCATCGATGATATGCGGCAAAGAGAAGCTATTCTAGGCGGGGAGCAGCAATTTGATGAAAAACATTATCTGAATGTGCTCCAGAAATCATTTGAGCAGATGTTTTATGTACTTAAGGACGAAGCCTGGCTATCCCTTGTCTTCCATCATAAGGAAACAAAGCTGTGGTATTCAATCAGGGATATGCTCCGCTACATTGGCTTCGAGTATATAAACACAACAGCCCAGCCACTAGCTAAACAGACATTCCATAAAGTTAAGAACCCATTGCGAGTTCTAGGTGAGAGTCTAATCGTCAATTTCCAAAAGGGAGCTACTAGAAAGATAGCTCAGCCCATGTCGCTGCCCATGGCGAACCTGATCAAGAATGTGGCTGAGCGCGTAATTTATCGCGAGGGCGGCGCCACCACTGAGGAGATATTGAGAGAAGTAGTGCCGGACCTTTTTGATAATGACCTTTTCTTTGATGCTGCCTCCAAGAATATTGGCGACATTCTAGCAATTCTGGAGAGCGATTTTGAGCTTGATGACAATAATCTGTGGCAAATCAAGCCTGGGCGCGACGTCGGTAATTTCATCCCGCCCAAAGATCGCATAAAATACTATGTCATAGGCTATCTGCGAAAAGTAGGTAAGGCGAACTTCGATAGCATCGTAACAACCATTTTGCCGTTGCTTATAAACGGGCATAAACCGACAAAACAGGATATCGCTGATGTTTTAAATGAGGTGGCTATTTCTCACGATAGGGTTAATTGGGAACTGAAAGGCACCGATGTGCTAGCAAAGCAAGGGGTTTTACCCCTAATGTTCGACGCAATAGAGCCTTATCCCTCTGAAATACCATCCAGCACCAAACACAACCAGCAAATCTACCGCCTTGCCATACTTTGTCAGAAAGCGGGCTTTATCCCTTACATAGGTAAGCAGGAAAGAAGTGACCCCATGCTGGCAGGACTCAAACCATTAACTCAGCTTAATGTGAAAGCCAACTTAGAAAATATGAAGCGTATTCAACAAGTTGATATGATTTGGATACAAGCTGATGGAACTCCAATCTGGGCTTTCGAAATAGAGGAGCATACATCAATTCTGAGCGCTCTGGAAAGGTTCGTTGCTTTATTATCAGCCATGCCCGAGCTTGGTAAAAGCCGCCAGCTAACTATCGTAGCACCAAAAGCCAGACGAAGAAAGCTTTATAAGGAGCTAACAAGCTCATCCTATATCGGGCACCCTCTATTTTTAGAAAACAAACTCACCTATATATTCTTTGAAGACTTGGAGGCCGGTTTTTCCAAATTTAGTTCCAAAGCTAGCTTTAATTTGGAAAGCCTCCACTCTATATGCCACCTACCGCCAACATCATAATAGGGATCTAAATTCCCGAAACCTCGATAGTCTTGTTCCGGCTGCCGAAGCCGCTGGATATGGCTATCTGTCTTTGCGGAACTCCAAAATAGTCAGCCAGCAGTTTTATCATCGCCCTGTTGGCTTTGCCCTCTTTAGCCGGTTCCCTAACTCGTACTAAAAATAAATCGCCTTCCTTAACCACTTCTTCAACTTTAGAATTCGGCGTTACCTTAACTCTAATCTTCATATTTTAGTTCCACCCATAGACCATTTCGATATAGTCGAGCCGGCCGCACATGCATCAACCTATTCGCTAATTGCTGTCTGCTTTCGGTATACGTCCTGATGTAATTATGGCTGAGGCCGGAATATACGCCGCTTCCCGGCTCAACCTCATTCTCCCATAGCACCGCCAGATCCACACCGATAAATCCCCGACTGAACTTGCCGGCACTCTCTTTAGTCAGTTCCAGCATTCGCCGGCTGCGTTCTCTCTTAACATCATCACTTATCTGTCCTGACATCCGAACCGCCAGTGTGCCAGGTCTGGCCGAATAAACAAAAACGTGCATATCGGCAAAACCCATTTCTTTACAGAATGAATAGCTCTCTTTAAATTCTGCGACGCTTTCCCCCGGAAAACCGACCATGACATCGGTTGTTATTGACACGTCCGGCACCACATTTCTAATTAAAGAAACTGCCTGGCTATAATCATTGAGTGAATAGCGTCGTTTCATTCGCTTGAGCACACTTCCACTGCCGCTCTGTAATGCCAGGTGGAAATGGCGGCATAATCGGTGCTCTCGCCATAGAGCAAGCAGTTCGCGTGATATATCCTGAGGCTGTAAAGATGACAGATGCAGCCTCTCCACTCCAGTAACCTGTAAAATTTCCCGAACCAGGCCCTTAAGATTGACACTATTGTCGGCGTAGTCTCCGATTTTAGTCCCGGTTAACACTATCTCCCTGTAGCCGGACGAGACCCTCGCTTTCACCTCGTTAACCACTTCCTCCATCGGCAGACAATACTCCATTGTACGAACCTGCGGTACGATGCAATAAGCACACGAATCATTGCATCCGTCCTGTATCTTTATGAAACTGCGAACCCTGCCGACGTCGCTCGTGATAAGTAGCGTTGTCGGACAAGATGCCCCCAAATCAGCCGGTACTTGTATGAAATCCATGACGCGCATCTTGTCTTCGTTACCGAGGACCAGCCCGGCACCGGCCTGAGTTAGCTCCTGCGGAGCTCTCTGTGCATAGCACCCTGTGGCCACAATCAAAGCCTCGGGATTCTTCTTATGCCACAGCCTGACCAGGTGCCGAGATTTGCGGTCAGCAATGTGCGTCACTGAGCAGGTGTTTAATATGTGTATGTCAGCTGCCTCGCCGCTAACAACGCTGTGGCCAGCCGCCGCAAATTGCCTTGCCAGAAGCTCGCTCTCGGCTTGATTGAGCTTACAACCAAGAGTATGAATAGCTACTTTCATCTGAGATTGCCTTAACTAGGTGTCAATTATATTTTCTCTTTACTTATCAGGTCAACCAGATATCCCATGGCTTGAAGGCAACAACAAACTTATGGTATAAATCAGCCAAATCGGATGTCTGAGGCACAGTTTTGAGCCGTACCCACTGGCACCTGCTAACCCCATCTCAAGTACCACCTGATATACCTGGTGTTAATCCGCTTATAGCTCGACTGCTCAGCAATCGAGGAATTTCACAGCTGTCACAAATAGAAACTTTCCTGGCTGCTGACAGCCGGCTGGAATCTGATCCGTTCCTCCTGCCCGATATACAGCAGGCTGTAAACCGAACTTATCGGGCACTTCTAACCGGCGAGGACATAGCCATCTACGGCGACTTCGACGCCGATGGCATCACAGCCACAGCACTACTGGTAGAGGGGCTTTCCGCACTCGGAGGCAAGGTTATTCCCTACATTCCTCATCGTCACCATGAAGGTTACGGTGTTCAGGTAGCCGCTCTGGAAAAGCTGCGTAAAAAAGGTATCAGCCTGGTCATTACAGTCGATACAGGCATAACAGCCATCGCTGAAATCCAAAAAGCCAGGAAGATGGGGATAGACATAATAGTAACGGACCATCATTTGCCGTTATCTGAGCTACCGTCGGCTCTGGCAGTTATTGATCCAAAGCGAAGCGATTCCGGCTGCCAGTCATTGGAACTTGCTGGAGTTGGTGTTGCTTTTAAGTTTCTTCAGGCGTTGCTTAAGGGCAGCGGGCGTGGAGACTTAATAAACAGCTTATTGGACCTGGTAGCCCTAGGTACCGTAACCGATATGGTCCCGCTGATTGGAGATAATCGATACTGGGTTAAGCGCGGGCTCGAAATTCTCAATAATACAGAGCGACTAGGCCTGCAGGAGATGATGCGCGCTGCCAGTCTGAAGCCGGGAAATCTCAGCACGGATAGCATATCCTGGATATTGGGACCGCGCCTCAACGCCGCCGGCAGGCTGGACGATGCCTCCACGAGCTACAGGTTGCTCATCACCAAAGACCCGAAAGAAGCTGCTTTGCTGGCATCGGACCTGGAAGAAAAGAATGCCAAACGGCAACGGCTGACCGTCGAGCTACTGGAAAGAGTCAGAGAAAAAATAATGGAGTCCGGTATAGATTCTCCTCTGCTGATAGCGGGCGATGAAGAATACCCGGCAGGCGTTATGGGGCTCGTTGCCGGCAAGCTATCGGAGGAATTTTATCGGCCGGTAATACTTCTTAAGTTTGGCTCGGAAACCTGCCGTGGCAGCGGGAGAAGTATACCTGAGTTCGACCTTATGGCTGCTCTGGGAAGCTGCCGTAATCTTTTGGCTAACTTCGGCGGACATACCAAGGCAGCTGGCTTCACTGTACCCACTAGTAATATGGCACTCCTCAAGGAGCAACTAATAAATCTGGCTGAAGCTCGCCTGGCCGGCCTGGACCTTCGTCCTCACATTGATATCGACGCCGAGGTACCTTTCTCAGCTTTGAATGGGGACACTATCAGGCAGATACAAAGCCTGGCTCCATTCGGTTCAGGTAATCCTATACCTGCACTTGTCAGCCGCCGTGTAGAAACAGTAGATATCCGCCAAATCGGCAGCCATGGCAAACATCTGGCACTAAAACTGAAACAGGAAGGTATAGCCTGGGACGCAATCGGTTTTCGCTTCGGCAATCGTGTTCAAGAAATGACGGGCTTACTGGATATAGCCTTTAATTTGGATGTTGATGTATGGAATGGAGTAGAACGACTCCGGCTTAAGCTGCTGGATTTTACCCCTGCCGCCTAGCCTCGTTGGCGCCCTGCTTTAGCAGGTTGCTTAGCGCGATAACGCCACATCCTGACAACCAGCCACGGTACCGTTATCAGCAATACCAGTGTGCCGATTAATTGAGCCTCCTGCAGATTGAAAAACAGGCCGGGCCTGAAAGGTTCGCCTACCCGGACAAATCTTATACTCAGGTCGCCAGCGGCATAAATTGCCAGATAGAGCAGAAACAGCGAGCCCTTAGGCTCCAGACGTCTCCGCAGAGACCATAGTATGCCGAATCCTATCATGTCCCAGATTATGTGATAAATCTGTGTAGGCTGAAATGATTCGCCAAGAGGACAGTAACTGCCCGGATTCGTATAAACCACCCCCCAAGGTAAAGTAGTAGGCAGCCCATAACAACAGCCATTCAGGACGCAGCCGACCCTGCCAATAGCCTGCCCCACGATCGCGCCCGGAGCCACAATATCGCACATTTGCCAGAACGAGATTTTTTTAACCCTGCAATAAATTATAACCGCTATCAAAGCACCAAAGACTGCACCGTAAACGGTCAAACCCTCAAAACCAATTATTTGGCTGGGATTAGACATGTAATAGTCCCACTTATCGATAACGTGAAGGAGCCGGGAAACCAGGATACCGCCAATGATAGCCCACAGCGCTACGTTGTAGATGTGTTCGTCGGATAGACCAACGCGCCTGGCCTCAAGTACCGAAAGTGCAATGACTGCTACGACCGCCAGTACTACCATAATCCCGTACCATCTAACATCAAACGGGCCGATACTGAAGGCAATCGGATTTACATTAATTGTCATGTTCCCCCTACCTGCTAAAAATGGCTTGAACGAAAGCCCCGGCATCAAAATCAGCCAGGTCGTCCAGCTGTTCACCCGTTCCAATATATCTGATCGGAATCTTCAGTTCATCACAAATTGAAAGCACTATCCCACCCTTGGCCGTACCATCAAGTTTAGCCAGAAAAATTTCACTTACAGCCACCGTTTCGGTGAAATGCCTACCCTGTGCCAGACCGTTCTGACCAGTTGTAGCATCTATCACCAGCAGTACTTCCTGGGATAACTCATACTTATCGACTACACGCTTAATCTTCTTGAGCTCCTCCATCAGATTGACCTTGGTATGCAAACGTCCTGCGGTGTCTATGATTACTACTTGCGCTTTCCGGTTTTGAGCCGCCTGGATGGCATCATATACTACCGCCCCCGGATCGCCTCCGGATTGATGGGCTATAACCTCCACACCGACCCTGTCACCCCACCTCTTAAGCTGATCTGCAGCCGCCGCTCTAAAGGTATCGGCAGCCGCCAGAATAACCTGTTTGCCCTGGTGCTTTAGACGGTTGGCCAGCTTGGCAATGCTCGTCGTCTTACCCGAACCGTTTACGCCGACCACTAGCATGGCATAGAGGCCTTGTCTACTCGGAATCGTCTCCTGATATTCAACGTTCAAAAGGTTGATCATCTCTTCTTCCAGCGCGACACGTACCTGGGCGGGTTCGCTTATTTTCTCTGATTTGACACGCTGCCGCACTTTTTCTATCAGCTTTTGCGTGGTGGCCACACCAACATCTGCCGCGATGAGAAGCTCCTCAAGCTCATCCCAGACTTCACTGTCAACTCTATCGCGGTCAAAAAGGCTGGTAATCTTACGGAACCAGCTCTCACGGCTGCGTTTCACAGCCTGTTCAGTCTTGCTCGTTAAATTCGGCATTTCAGCAATATTAGTAAACTCAAAATGTTATCATAAGTTTCGATTTCACGGCAAAAGGGAATAATTTACGGTGGCTGAGCGATTGGACGCCTGCGGGCGATTAATGTCCGTAAGACGAAAGAAACCATGAATAAAACTCCACTTACAATTACAATCGTAGCTCCTGACGCCAAATCCAGTTCGTAAGACAGCCACAGCCCGCATAGTATAAATACGATGCCTATCAGAGTAGACAGAAGCATCATTTTCTTCAGGTCATATGTAAATTGTTTGGCTACTGCAGCTGGGATAGTTAGCATAGCTATTACCAGGATAACGCCAACTACCCGTATCAGCACTACCACTGTTAAAGCGATAAGGCATAGCAGAGTCAAATATAGAAACTCGACGGGGACTCCCACTACAGTACCAAATTCTTCATCGAAAGAGATAGCCAAGAAACCTTTGTATAGTAGAAAAACCACCAGAGCTATAATAGCATCCAATATCAGCATCAAGACGAGGTCCGAAGTGGGAACGAGCAATATATTTCCGAATAAATAGCTAAATAAATCGCCGGCATAGCCGGGACTCAAGCCTACAAATATTATACCCAGAGCCATCCCCACCGCCCAAAAAATTCCGATAACCGTATCTTGTGGCAACCTTGTTCTGCGGCTCACTATGCCCATGCCTAAAGCTGAGGCGACCGTAAAGAACAATGCTACTAAGACCGGGTTTATGCCCAGCAGGAATCCCAAGCCTATACCGCCGAAAGAAGCATGGGCTATGCCGCCACTTATGAATACAATTTTTTTGACTACTACATAAACACCGATGATACCGCAAGCAACAGCAGCCAGTATACCGGCGGCTAGGGCATTCCTCATAAAGTCATATTGCAGTATATTAAATATAATCTCAATGCTCCTTTAATACCCGGTGGGGCACTCCGTGGGCTATCATCTGGATCGGGCACTTATAAGTAGCCTCCAATATGTCGGGGCCCACTTCTTTAGATCCGTGATAGTACAGCTGGTGATTAAGACAGGCAATCTTATCAACATAGACGGAAACTGCACTTATGTCATGCGATACCAGAACTATCGACATGGAGTGTTTCAGTCTGGCCAGTAATTCATAGAACTCTGTCTGCATCGGCATGTCGACACCCGTGGTTGGCTCATCGAGAAGCAACATCCAAGGCTTGGCTACTAAGGCTCTGGCAATCAACACCCTCTGCTGCTCTCCTCCTGAAAGCTTTCCTATCTGCTTATCTTTATAATCAAGCATCTCAACATTCTGCAGAGCCTCTAAGGCAGCCCTTTTATCGTCCTCACTAAAGCGCTTTACCAGCCCCACTCTTCCGTAGCGCCCCATAAGAACCACATCCTGGACACTTATAGGAAAATCACGGTCGAATAAGCTATTCTGAGCAACATAGCCGATGAATTTTCGGTTTCGCTGCGGAGTGCCACCGAGGATACTGGCTTTACCACTGCTGGGCTTAACCAACCCCAGGATGACTTTAAGAAGAGTGGTTTTACCACCGCCATTGGGTCCTATTATGCCCAGAAAATCCTCTTGCTTTATGGACAGGTTCACATCCTCTAGCACGGCCACATGATCGTAATGTACCCATACATCTTCCAGCCTGACCAATTCTTTGTTAGCCATTTTTTTACTCCATCGCCTGAATCAGGTCGTTTAGAACCACACGCATGTTGCTGATGTAGTCCCGTGCCAGAGGGTCTATGAAAACGACCTTCCCGTCGATCTCCTGAGCAATGACTTCAGCGCTCCTGGGATTGAATTCAGGCTCAGCAAAGATTATTTTTATGCTGAATTCTCTGGCTTCTTGTACCACAGTGGCGATATCCTTGGCACTAGGTTCTTTGTTACTGATTTCTATCGGAATCTCCTCTAGATTGTACGCGGCAGCAAAATAACTCCAGGCGGGATGAAACACAATGAAACGTCTATTGGTAATACCTGCAAGACCATCTCTTATGTCTTTATCCAGATCCTCTAATTTGGCCACGTATGAGTCCCTGCCCTGGGCATAATAACTTTCATTCTCGGGGTCAACGGCCATTAGGCCGGCGGCAATGTTCTTCACCATTATTTCAGCATCTTTGGGGGAAAGCCAGACATGAGGGTCGGTTCCACCTTGATGCTCATCCAGAGTTTCCTCCTGGCTATCTTCATTGCTCTTCATCAGTGATATGCCTTCTGAGCAATTAACGATCAACATTTGCTTATTCTGCTGGCTGATTTTGTCTATCCAGGCTAATTCGAATTGTAAACCGGAACCCACTTCGGCGTATATTCTGGCGTGGCTTAGCTCTACTAATTGGCCGGGAGTCGGTTCATAGGTATGAGGGTCTGCACCTGGCGGCACCATGACGGTAACACGCACTCTATCCCCTCCTACGGCCTCCACAAAATCAACCTGGGGTGCTATACTGACAACTACCCCGATTCTATTATCTGTTTGATTCGGCTCCCCGCAGGAGCTTCCCACGAATGTCAGTCCAAATAATATCAACGAGATAATCAAAATTGACAATATATGATCTCTATTCATGCCTGTCTTTCCTGCAGTTACGACACAGGCCTACGGATTCGGCTAAGTGCTGTTCGGTCAAGAAACCCACGTCTCTGGCAATTTCTTTTTCCTCGTCACACAGTGCTTCATCCGCAAATTCCCTGAGAGCGCCGCATTCTCTGCAGACCAGGAAGCGGTGGCATCCATCCTTTTCGCCCAGGCTGCATTTCACAAAACCGTTTAACAGAAGCACCTTGTGTGCCAAATTTAAGCTACGGAATAAATCGAGTATGCGATAGATAGTAACATGGTTCAGGTGTTCACCGTTTGCCTCAAGCATTTTCTGTATCTCGTAAGGTGAGACGGGCTCTTGCGCCTCATCCAGAACCCTGAGCACCTGTTTTCTGGGTCTGGTTACTTTGTATCCGTTGGTCCGTAGCACCCGGATGGCATGCTGATATTCAGACATAGAGAAATTATTATATACTGCTGCATTTCTTAATGCAATATTATTGCATTAAGAAATGTAATTGCCACCTGAAATATAAATCTATCAGGCGTCAGGAGGCCACTTTATGCCCAGCAGGCCCCGAAGTAAAACGACGGCTGCTTTTTTATCCAGAGGCTCGTTGTTGTTGCCGCACTTAGGCGATTGTATACAGCTGGGACAACCATCCTGGCAGGAACATTCTTCTATAGCTGCCAGCGTTGCTGCCCACAGCTGCTCCATCATCTCAAATCCCTTAGCTGAAATACCAATGCCCCCAGGATAGGCATCATAGATAAATATTTGTGCCTTTCCGGTGTCGGGGTGGTACGGCATGGAAACGCCGCCTATATCATTCCGGTCGCATAAGGCAAACAAAGGCAACATGGCAATAGCCGCATGTTCCACAGCGTGTAAACCGCCGGCAAAATCACACCCGGCTTGAGTTACTTTTTCTATAGCTGAATCCGGCAAATCGAACCATAGAGACTGTGTAAGAAAACGCAAAGGAGGTAAATCCAGCGCTTCATCACCGATAATTTCCTCTGTGAACTGCATCTTTTTCTTGTAACCGACTACGATGTTGGTGACGTCGACTTCGCCAAGATAAACATTTATGCCGCGGCAGCTTCTTTCACGCTCTTTATTCAAAATCCGGATATCGATTATTTCCTTGGTCTGTGTATAGTAAGGGACTTTAGTCGGCGCCACCACTGCTATGCGATTTTCGATATCCAGCTCCTTTACCAAATAAGATTCTCCCTGATGTAGATAAATAGCACCCGGATGTATCTGAAAAAAGGCCACGCTGGCCTCAACCGTCTCCATGAGCTGGTAACCCTGTGAGGCATCTACTACGGCGTAATTCTTACCGGAGGAAGACCTCATATTAATGTCCTGCGCCGGGTTCGAAAGTCTGGGTGACAGATACCACCGCCCTCCGGTTTTTCTGAGTTTTCCCTCAGCCTCTAGCTCTGAAGCCGCTTTTTCGAAGGCAGCTCCGAAAAACGAAACATCAACCTCAGCCAGCGGTTGCTCCCAGGCCGCACAAAGAAGATGAGGTTTCAAAATATTTATGTTCTGTGAGTTTATCAGTGCGCTCTCGTAACTTTTTCCGAAAAAAGAGTCCGGGTGGTGCATAAAGTACTGGTCCAGCGGATTATCCTGGGCAATTAAAACGCTTAACGAGTCGTTTATACCCCTTCCACTCCGTCCTGCCTGCTGCCAGGTGCTGGCAATACTCCCGGGGTAACCGACGAGCACTGTGGCCTCCAGGTCACCTATATCGATTCCTAATTCCAGAGCAGTGGTGGCTACCACACCCAGCAGCTGGCCGCTGAATAATTCCTTCTCAATTTGACGTCTGTCTTCGGGTAGATAACCGGCGCGATATGGTTTTATCAACTGGTCGAGCGGATCACCTAGCTGTTCCCGGCTATAAAGATAAATTAGCTCAGCCAGTCTGCGGGTGCGTGTGAAGACCAGGCTTCGGATATGGTTGCGGACGAGCTCCGTAAAAAGAAAAGTAGCTTCGCTGTTCGAGCTTCGCCGTGCCGTTCCGGTCTCGTTTATGAGCGGCGGATTCCAGAATACGAATGACTTGCCGCCATGAGGAGAGCCATCATCACTGATTATGTCAAATGGTAATGCCACCAGATTTTCTGCATGCTCCTTGGGATTGGCAATCGTCGCCGAGCAGCAAATAAATTGTGGCCTCGATCCGTAAGCGGTGCACAATCGGCGCAACCGGCGCATCACATTAGCCACATGAGAGCCGAATACTCCTCGATAGATATGGGCTTCGTCTATAACAACATATTTCAGATTACGCAGTAATCTCGACCACGACTTGTGATTGGGCAAAATACCCACATGAAGCATGTCTGGGTTGGTAAGCACAATCTTGGCCTGCCTCTTAATGCCGGCCCGCTCCGACTGCGGTGTATCACCATCGAAGGTAGCACAGCTCCCGTAAGAAATAACTTCGGGACAGCCCAGCTCCCTCAAGATGCGTAACTGGTCTTGGGCCAAAGCCTTAGTCGGAAAAAGATAGAGCGCCCGGCTGCTTGGGTCTTTAAGAAGCGCCTCTAAAACCGGCAGGTTATAGCACAATGTTTTGCCGCTGGCACTGGCCGTGTCCACCATCACATTTTTACCAAGGCGTACCGCGTTCACGGCCTTGGCCTGATGGGAATACAAGGAGGAAATGCCGAGAGAGTCAAGACGCGCCTGCAAATCAGGATGCAGGGGCCGGTCTAAATTTCTGTGAGCAGCACTGCAAGGTGCGATGCGCTCAGTGTGGACAATTTGTTGTCCGTAATCAGGTAAAGTCAGCAGGTGATGAAGAAAGGCATCAACATACATTCAAATCGATCGCGCACTTCTAACCAGGACCGGAAAGAATCTCCGTTTGCTTGTCTACGATTTCCAGTTCAGGGTAATTACTGGTAATAAAATTAATCACTTTAGACAATATTTCATCCACGTGCTGGTTGTGGTTACTGACACAGGATACGCCGATGGTCACCAGCTGCCACAAATCCTGGTCTTCAACTTCAGCTATGGAGATATTGTACTGGTTTCTCAGTCGAGACACGACGGATTTGACCACACGCCTCTTATCTTTGAGCGATCCCGAATCCGGAATATGCAGTTTAATCCGGCAGATACCGACGTTCATTTAAGCAGAATTATACTGATAAATCGACGTATAAAAAAATCCCTCTCAGCGGGGAGACTACCGAGAGGGATATCGGGCTATTTTATCGACTTTGCTTCACTTCCGCGTAGCAAGTACTACAATAAATGGGCCGGTCATCTTTAGGTTCGAAAGGAACCTCGCACTCAGCTCCACATTTAGCACAGACCGCCTGGTGCATTGTCCTGGGTTGACCATAGCCCCGGAAACGACTCTGTCGCCTGGTTGCCCGGCATTCCGGGCAGCGGCTAGGCTCGTTCTGTAGCCCTCGTGACTTGTAAAACTCTTGTTCACCTACGGTGAACGTGAAGTTGGTCCCGCAGTCTTTACAAGTCAAAGTCTTGTCCGCTAGAGCCATCTATGCCTCCTTATGAAATTTATGCCCTGTTTCTGCTGCAGTCTCTAACGGCTCAAGACCTCTACATACATTGCCAAGAAAGTGTTCCGACACCCTGGTCTCCCCACTACAAGAGGAAGCCGAGCTTGGAAACGGCACCAGCCAGGTTTTTGCATACGGAAACTAGTGTAGTTTATAATATCCGCCAAGTCAAGTCATGCCTTAAGGGATTTGATGGAATGTCAAAAGTTGAGAAAGTAGCTCACTATAAAACTAGAGACACGGTAAGCCTGGTGGCTGGCATCTTAATCGGGCTTACTTTTTTGCTGTCTGGTACGGGCAAAGTATTCGGTTATGGCGAAATGCCCGGTCAAACTATGAAGTTCATCGGTGCTATTCTGCCGGATGCGTTGTTGACCCCACAATTAGCACTATTTATAGGCGAGATACTCTTCCCATATATCATTCCCTGGACTGAGCTGTGCCTGGGCATACTACTTCTGGTGCGCATCTGGCCGCGTTTTTGGGCTGCGCTCACACTGCCCTTGACAGCCGCCTTTATGGCCAATAACGCCTGGTATATAAGCCAGGGAGATTTGAAATTCACTCCTTGCGAATGCTTCGGTTTCTGGGAAAACATGTTGGGCACATTTACTCATGTGGAGTCGCTCTATATCGATATTGTGCTATTCGCTCTGGCATTGACCATCGTGATCATTCACCCCAGCGGTTTCTTCGCCTCGCCTAGCTGGGCGGTAAAACGTCAAAAGGGAAGTAAAAAGCAGGGAAAATAGGGCTGCTGTGAAATACTTCAAGTTGATATCCAGGGCGTCGCACAGACATGCTATAGTGGTTCTCTGTACCATCATTTCTATCATACTTCTGACAAGCGCCTGCAACTTAACATCTCCCCCACCACCGCCTCCACCACTTCCCCCCGTTAATCAGCCACCTGTAATAGATTCATTATCAGCCGATAAAACTGAGGTTCCCACATCTACAGAGGTTCAGCTAGTCGCCCAGGCCAGCGACCCGGATGGCGACACGTTGACGTATCAATGGTCGACAAGCGGCGGCACATTCAGCGGAGAGGGTAGCAACGTCACCTGGACTGCTCCGGCAACCTCGGACAATTATACGGTCACGGTCACGGTATCGGACGATAAGGGTGATACTGCCAGCAAATCTGTGACCATAGCTGCCATATTTAAGCCTAATAACCCTCCATCAGTAACGGGGATGACTATTGACGGCATAGCTCCCGGAAAAGAAAATGTCGCCCGACAATGGGTAACGAAAACTATTCACTGCGCTGCAAGCGACCCGGACGGCGACCAGCTAACGTACCTATGGAGAGCTACCGGGGGCAAAATCACAGGAGAGGGAAGCACGGTTGCCTGGACTTCTCCTGGCGTTAACGGCGAATACACCGTAACCGTAATAGTAAGCGATGGCAAAGATGGTAAAGCCGAAGGGTCTATTACATTCAAGGTGCTCTGCTGCGGTAGAGGTTAAGGCAACCGGCTACAATTCAAGCTCCCAGTGTAACCAGTTTAACGTCGCCCCAAACGCCCATTCTATCGTCTTTGATTATAACGACACCTAACAGTTCCGGCATGGCTTCAACTTGTTTGATGATTGTATCTATATCCCCAGCAGCCATAACTCTATTGCCGATGGCTGTGGCTGCAGCATCAGCCAGTGCCGTGGAATGGGAGATCGCAATTACCGCATCGGCAGAGCCAAGGCTCAAGGAAGGCCCCACCGTACCCGAAGAGGTACAAATCCCCAACGGTGTCTTTTCAGGCTCTATTTCCAGTGCAATTTTTCCGGTAAAACAGGATTCTCCCGCATAAACACCTATCAGCCTTGTCTTCAGGACCCTGACAAATATATCGCCGCCATTCTCAACAATGGTTTCAGTCGAATAAGCCAGCAAGTCCCTGCCCACATATTCGGCAATGGCACCAGCTACCGCTGCCATTGGTCCGACGCCCACCTTCTTCGCCACTTGGGCCATTTCTCTAACAATCTCGGGGGCATCCCCTTCCACTACATAAGGTTCCAGGCTATGCAGGAAAAGCGGGTGGCTGCCGATATATTCTTCAAGAGGCTGGCGGTGTCTGATAATGGACTCTCGGGCTTCGGCTTCGAGATTTCTGGTGGCACTGATAAAGAGGTCGGTTTCTTTTATCACAACATTGAATGAAACCAGATCGTCGCTTTTAGTGGAGATGCGGTAGGTCCTGGGCTGATACATTCAGAAGTACAGCTCCATGGCATGAGGTGGACATGCTTTGACACACAACTCACAAACAACGCACTTGTCGTTGTCGAAAACTACTTTCCTTGTCTTTGGATCTACGGAAAAAGCACCGGCGGGGCATATGGTAATGCAGGCTCCGCAATGAGTGCATCTTGATTCGTTCCAGACCACATCCTGGCTCAACGATTGAATTTTGACACCGGTCTCGCTCAGATATTTAACCCCTTTATCGTAGCTCCTCTGCTCGCCGGTTAACTCCATGACGAGGATACCCTCCTCACCGGGAGTCACCGATGCCTTGAGTATATTAAACGCTAGGTCGAAATCCTTGACCAGCTTGTATACTATTGGCTCGTTCGTTAAACGTCTTGGAAAGTGCAGGACTATTCTCTTGGAAACTACAGGCATATTATTACTCCTTGACTACAGCATAGGGCGCTCCTCAAGCGGCTTGAAAACTATCCCCGACTCCACACCTGGCAGGGGCGCTACCGGCTCAGTCAACAAGAACTTACCTTTGCTAATCCAATCCTTCAGAATGCCAGCAATCTTCACGGCTCCCGGATAGCTGGACAGTGAAGCAGTCGGTATGTCTTGCTTCTGCAGTTTTATCGTACCACTCTTGAGCTCAGCATAGCTGACCTCTGCCAAAACATCGGATTTTCTCTGCGGATAAGCATCGGAATAATCTATTACCGGTGCAAAAATCTCTGCGTCCGTCACCATAGTATAACGAAGTATTTCCTCGGACAGTATGGGTATGGGCACTCCTATGCCCACAGTCAATGTAGCTCCATAACCTAAGAAACTCGTACCCACCAGCCATTCCGGCTTCATCTGTTTAAGGTCACCTATAACGGCTAAGGTCCCGGCCCCACGCTTGGGAACACCATTATCTCCACGCAGAACGTTGGGATTATGTTGGGTGCCCTGCCAGGCCACGAAACCTATGCCGCCACCCAGAAATATCTTGGTACCGATGCCGATCGTCTTATAAAGGGGGTCATTAAATAGAGGTGAGAGCTGACCCGCGGTAGAAAAGTTAGCATTGCCCAGCTTTGGCTTGAGCACACCCATGTATGTATAAATAGTCCGGTCAGACAGATTCACTGCTACGTTATAATTCTGATATGCATTTCTCATATCGAATAAGACTGCTTCGTTCATGTCCTTGAGCTTGATCAGTGTCTCAAGTTTCCGCCTGGGATAGCAATCAGTTCCGTAAGCAGTGGCCACCAGCCTGATGTCCTTCCCCGCTACAAGCTCTTCAATGACATGACCGCCGCCGTATCTGAACTCACCCGGGTAAATCCTGTTCTTGGGGTCATCATCAGGAAGAGCCGTGGCACCGAGAAAAATATCTACGGCGGCCACTCCCGTGTAAGCAGGCACGTCATTTAGGTATACCTTACCGCCGCCGAGCTTAATTCTGGGCTTGGTATGCCCGACATTGAAATAGGCGCCCGAAGAGCACATCGGCCCGAAGGTACCGGTAGTTACCACGTCGACTTCTTTAGCCGCCTGGCTGACGCCTTTTTTCTTGGCGATTTCTATTATCTCTTCGGCGGTAACTACAACCGCCTGGCCTTTTTTTATTTTGTCGTTAATTTCAGCAATTGTTCTCGCCATTTTGCCTCTCCCTCTGTATCAGCTCTCTAAGTTATTTCCTGAAGCAATTTCATCAATGCAGCGGGCTCTAAAATCTCCTGTTCGCCACTCGTCATGTTTCTTAAAGTTATTTTGCCGGCCTTGACCTCATTCTCACCGATAATGGCCGTATAATTGCTGCACAGACCGTTAGCCTGTCTCAGCTGGCCCTTGAGGCTTCTTTCTCCGGTAGCCATTACAGCGGCAATCTCAGCTCTTCGTAGCGTGGAAGTCAGCTTCATAGCTTCCAGCTTGGCTTCGTTGCCTACATAAGCAATAAATATCGGCTTTGCTGTAGCGTCAGGCGCAGCGATTTTTCGCTTCTTCAAATTGAGTACCACGCGTTCCATGCCTGAGGCAAAACCGATAGCCGGCGTAGGTTTGCCGCCCAACTCCTGGATAAGGTCATCATATCTTCCGCCGCCACCCAGGGCACTCTGAGCGCCTTCTCCGGGCGGCTGAATCTCGAAAACCGTCTTTGTGTAATAATCCAGGCCACGAACCAGCCTGTGATTCAATTCGAAGGGCAGCTTCAAGGCTTCCAGATAACCCACCACCGATTCGAAGTGCGCCAGGCATTCCCGGCACAGGAAATCAGTGCTCTTGGGCGCTGCTTTGGCAACCGGGTAACATGAATCCTTCTTGCAGTCCAGCAACCGCAGCGGATTCTTCTCAAACCGTGATCTGCAGTCGGGGCACAAATCTTCCAGCTTTCCTGAATAGTAGCTTTTAAGTTTTTCCAGGTACCGGGGCCGGCATACCTTACAACCTATGCTATTTATGTACAAATAAAGGCCACCTATGCCCAGCGACTCGAACAAGCGCCAGGCCATGTCGATGACTTCAGCATCCAGCACCGCATCCCCGTCCCCGATAGCCTCAAAGCCGAACTGGTAATGCTGGCGGTAACGGCCGGCTTGAGGTCGTTCGTACCTGAATATTGTCGCCAGATAATAGAGTTTGACCGGTTGCGCCAGATTGTCCATGCCGTGCTCCAGGTAAGCCCGGCACACCGGAGCGGTACCTTCCGGCCTGAGCGCCAGAACATTACCACTCCTGTCTTCAAAGGTATACATTTCCTTGGTGACGATATCGGTACCTTCGCCTATGCTCCGGGTAAAAAGCTGAGCGTCCTCGAAAGCAGGCGTATCGAGGCGCTGATATCCGTAAAGCCGGCACAAGGAGATAGCGGACGACTCCACGAATCTCCAGTAACTCTGCTCTTCAGGCAAAATATCAGCGGTACCGCGGGGTGCTTTGTACAAGAAGGGTCTCCCTCCAGAGGCTACATTATAGCAGATTAGCTTCGCTGAGGGCATAGGAATCGCGTATACGTTTATGCCGCACTATTTGCCATGCCAGTGAGGCTCCCTTTTCTCGAAGAAGGACTTGATGCCTTCCTGGAAATCGTCGGTCTTGCAGCTGAGCTGGAAGGCATAACGCGTTGCCTCCCAGTGAGCTTCGAGCGAACGCTCCAGACCCATATACATAAGCTGCTTGGCCATCTGCACCGCAAAAGGCGCACCCATCATCATCTTTTTAGCCATAGCCATAGCTGCCGTCATAAGTTTCTCATCAGGGACGACCTCGCTGACCAATCCTATTCTCAACATTTCTTTGGCGTTAATAATTTCACCGGAAAAAACGAGCTCGCAGGCCTTGGACAGGCCGACTATTCTGGGCAGTAAAAAGGTGCCGGCACCGGTATCCGGCGTCATGCCCCTCAGCACAAACACCTGTCCGAACCGTGCACTTTCAGCGGCAATCCTGATATCGCAGTGAAGAGCAAATTCAGATGCGATGCCGACGGCGGCCCCATTGATAGCGCATATAGTCGGCTTGGGTATGCTATTAAAATACCAGAGCGACTGCCGGTACTCGGTAGAATCCTTTTGCCTCATCGCCTGAATCTCTATTTCAGACATAACCGGTACCGGGTCTGAGATATCCGTGCCCGCCGAGAACGCCCTACCTTTCCCAGTCAGAATCATGACCCTGATGCTATCATCTTTTTTGACATCCTCGATAAGTTTCACCATCGTCCTCAGCATAGCATGGGTGACGGCGTTCAGCTTTTCAGGGCGGTTTAAAGTGATAATGGCGACGCCGTCTTTCTTCTCATATAATACGTGCTCTTCAGACATGGTAACCTCCCGTGAAATGAACGTTGTAAATTGGATGCAGCCACAATTGTAACACAAAAGGGCTGCTCCAAATATATAGCCGCGGCTAATATAATAGAGCGATTTTTCTCGGCTTAAATAAAGAAGTCGGCAACGACGGCGCTGTGGTCCGAAGCCTCAGTTCGCCGTCCGGTCACCGTTTCGTAGTGTGGCCACTTTTTGGACGAAAACATGCCCCGCCGCTCTATATATACGTTTTGCAGACAGGATTTCAGTGCATCTGAGACGAGCAGATAGTCAAGCTGGTCTGTGCCCGTGCGATATGTCCCGCGCTGCGTTGCCTCAAGCTTCAGGTTAACATTATAAAGTCTAGGTTTCTGAAGCAAAGGTGACAAAGATGAACTGTCCGAAGGCGAGTTAAAATCACCGGCTACGACCAGATATTCCTGCTGCAGATTATGACCATCAATAAGCTCGGCAACACGCTGGACCTGTCCCAATCGACGGCCGTTGCTTAGAGGGTCGCTGGGCGGGCTGTATCCCATCGATTTAAAGTGATTCAGCATAAGGTGCAGCATCTTCTCTTCATTCAACTTAATCTGCAGTTCCAGGCAGTCACGTGAAAAAGTAGGCACCTGTTTATCGTTATACAGGGTCTTTTCGTTAACGTGGCTGCACAGCCACAGCACCGGCTTACGAGACATGACCGATACATCGATACCTCTGTCGTCATTGCCGTCTATAAGCAGTATAAATTCGTAGCCCGATTTACCTGCCGACTGAAGATACTGTTTCAGCAGCAAATCGTCGTGAAATTTCTGTAGCACCGGACGGTTCTCCACTTCAACCAGGCATAATATGTCGGCATCGATATCGCTTATGACGCGCGCCGTGTTTTCCACCGCAGCATCGTCAGCCTTATCACGCGTGAGCTCGACCCAACCCAGCCAGTCGGCTGCACCAGCCGCCTTATTATGTTTGCCGCGCACATCGTTGATAGTGGCAAAGCCCTTTAGCTTTCCTTTCAGTTCGCTAATTTTTTCGTGGTCAAATACATCCCTGCACAGCTCTGCCTGAAGCTTGGATACAAAACCAAGCAGCTTCAGAGACTCCTTTTTGTTTTCTCCGAAAATTTTTGGCCGGCTAAAGAGGTTTTCGCAGTTGAATGTGGCAATACGGAGATTAGTTGACATCTTCTCGCCTCCCCCTTGTCTACTTTGCGCCCCCTTGTGATGACGACACCAGTCTAGTTCTTATACGATGACTTGTCAATAGACACCAATTTGAATATATTATTACCTACGGATAAGCATCCAATATTGTTTCATTTCTAACGCCCATCGCTTGAACTATCTTCGCCCACTATATACTATGGAGATAAGATGCCAACTCGTCAGCGAATTTCCATAATTATCATCGCTGTGGTCCTGCTGCTCGGCGCCGTAGTAATCGTTTTCGACTGGCACGAGGCCAGTCAGTTAATAGGCGAGACAAACTGGTTTCTAACAATTGTAGCCTTACTGTTTACGGGCATCTCTTACTTCTGTCTGTGTCTGGCGTTCGTCATAATTAGTAGGCTCTTCGAAATTGACATCAGCCGCCTGAAACTATTTGAGATCGGTTATGTTTCGGTAGCCCTGGACAACATCTTGGCCCTATCAGGCGCCGGAGGATTTTCTCTCAAAATCGTATTAACTCGACCTTACGGGGTGAAAATATCAAGGGTCATTGCGGCTTCCATATATCAATCTTATTTCGATGGCCTGATTCTATTGGTCCTGCTTTTAGTAGGCCTTCTGTATCTCGTGTTTAGCCATACAGTCCAGGGGGCAGGGGCAGTGGGAATTATTTTGTCGGTCAGCATTATGGCCTTTTTTATTATTCTGGCCACAGTCAGTATTTTTATCAGCCGGATAAGGATGCCCATCATGCGGGCCTTAAACCGGATATCAAAATTCGTGGCACATAGGGACATTATGGCCTCTCTGAATACTTTTGACAGCAGCCTGTCATTCGGCTGGAGAGAAGCCCGGCAAAAGCCACTGATGGCGGCGTCAATACTGGGGCTTATGATAGCCAACTGGGCATTTATGTTGGTGGTTCTATGGTTTTGTTTCTATGCCCTTGGCGGCCCTATAAAGCCCGATGTTCTCATTACCGGCTTTACCATAGGTATTGCGGCTGGCAATGTATCAATGGTTCCCGGTGGCTTCGGCGTGCAGGAAGCTTCGATGGCCGGGATTTACGCTCTCATGGGTGTATCTTTAACCAAGGCATTGCTATCGGTGATACTTTTCAGGGTATGCTACGATATCATCCCCTACATAGCCAGCTGGGGTCTGTATAGAAGCATCTTTAAAAAACCTAAACCGAGCATTTAATATATACGGATTGGCACGCACTACTCCTCTTCAGGAGGCCTAACATTTTTAAAGAATAGCTCAAACAGACCAGCGTTGATTGCCAGTGCTGTAGTTGCCATCCAGATTGGAGCCGCCTGCGATACGCTCTGTATCAGGTGGGACGCTATTGTTGGCGTAATCATACTGGTTGCCTGCGCCGGCAGGCTACCCATAGCCGCCACAGTAGAACGTCTTTCTTCCTCAGCAACACCCATAACGAACGACTGCCGAATTGGCATACCGATAGAGTTAATAATAATCCTAAGAGTATAGGAAAGTGATGCCAGTAAGAAGGTCGGGGCTAGTGCCATTCCGGCCATAAAAATAACAGTAGCTGAGCGCGTAAAAACAATAGCTTGTACCGAGCCGAGCCTGTGGGCAACTCTTGGTGCAACTACATAAGAAAAGGCCGTGAGCAGATTTGCTACGAAATAAAGAACGGCAATCTCGGTTGACCCTACCCCATAACGGAACGCTAACCAGTAAGTCATGAACGGCCCGACAACACCGATAACGAATCCATTTATGCTGTTCGTGAGCCACAAACGACCTATTAATTTACGTGTCGAGATTTTTGCACCGGACTTCTTTGTTTTTACCGGCACAATACGCTTTTCTTGAATAGGTAAGCATAAAAGTATTACTGCCAGGCTTGATATAGAGGCAATCCAGAAGACCGGATGATAGGAATCAACCGCACTAAAATTGAAGTGTTCCCTGAGCAGGCCAGGCAGCACCGCTACAATTGAACCTGCCGCCCCGGCCAGTACTCCGATTAACGACAACATCGAGAAGACTGCGTTACGTTCTCTGTCCGGACTGCTGCTGGCAACCAGTGCCTGTTCCGCCGGGTAGAATGCACCGAAGCCGCCCCCGCTGCCGGCACCACCACCTCGAACAGAAGCCAGCGCGGCCATCGATGATAAAACCCAGAATTGAGTGGTCAGCGTAAAAACCGCTGCGCCAACAGCTGTTAAGCCGGCAATCACCATCATCATAAGCCTTCGACCGTAGCGGTCGGAAAAGATACCGACAATGACCGTCAATCCAGTCGAGCCCGCAAGGGCGATTGACAATAGATAGCCAACCTGAAGAGTGGAGTAATCGGCTGCAGAAACATATAGTGGAACAACAATAACAAGCATCGCCTGCAAAAAGCTCCGCACAGCCCGCGCTGCCAATAGCCAGGGAACGTTCCCCTTATACCACGCTGGAAGACGAATAGACATGCATAAGTCCCTAATTTTTATTATGCCAGATTTTATATAAGTGTTATTGCCACCAAATACGCCGTTTATAATCTCTTAGGCAAATGTCAGAGTCCAAACTTGCGGAACGCCAGATACTTGGGATAATCGATGGCGAATGTGAAAACGGCCGAGAATATCAGCGCAAAAAGCATCTGCAGAGGAGTTATCCGAGGAACTATCAAACCATATATACCCAGCAGGGCAAACAGAATAACGGCTCCGGCGGTACTCAGGATCAGTTCCCGTCCCGGGCAAGACGACCAGAAGTATTTTCTTTCCCTGACAATATAGACTCTGAACTGGCTGGTAAAAACGAGGGTAAGCATAACGAAGGTGCGCAGAGGTGCAAATTCCATATGGAAATAATGTTCACCGACAAAAAGCGCAATGGCGCCCTCCATGACCAGCAATGCTCCAATTATTAGCGAAGCAAAAGTAATATTCTTAACGTTCCACTCATTAGGACTAGCTGCGTACTCCACATTATCAGTCGCCAATGACATGGTTACGAAATCGTTGGCAAAGATAAGCAGTGCCATGCCCAACAATGAGAGGACTGTATCATGAAACCAGAAAAATCCAACGGTCAATAAGCCGATGACCTGGATGACCTTGGTCACCTTATTTATGACCCAAGTTAGCATTCTCTGGTAAATGTGTCTGCTGGTTTTTATGGCGTCAATTATTACCTTTACACCGGGTTCAGTTAAGACCAGACTGGCCGATGCCTTAGCGACATCCGTAGAATTGCTCACTGCAATACCCATCTCAGCTTGTTTCAGCGCTGGAGCATCGTTAACGCCATCGCCTGTCATGCCAACCAGGTGCCCCCTTGACTGAAGGAGCTTCACAATCCGATACTTGTCTTCAGGATATATCTCGGCAAAGCCATCCGCATCTTCCACGGCCTTCGCCTGCTCTTCTTCGCTTAAATGCTCTATTTCGTGGATTCGAATGATTCTGTTTCCGAGGGATATCCGGCCAGCAATTTCCCTGGCTATAGCTATGTTATCGCCGGTAAGCATAATTGGCCTCACGCCCAGTCGTCTGGCACCTTCAATCATATCTTTTGAATCTGGACGCGCAGGGTCTGCTAATGAAAGTAAGCCGACAAGCTTCGTGTTGGTCAGGTCGTTATCGTCAGACCTAGCTACCCCCAGCGTCCTGTATCCCTTTAGAGACATCTCTTCGACCATCTCATTCGCCGTCCTCACATTTTCTTTATCATTAACGTCCTTTGATATGGAGAGCACAACCTGGGGTGCGCCTTTGACAGCTTTAAATTGTTTATCATCGTAGGTGATAACAGCTTCTGTTATCCTGGTTGATGGTTCAAAGGGTGTAAAGGAAGTCTGCTTGTACTTACTTAAGTCAACCTTCATATTTTGGGCGTGTTCTATTACCACGGTATCGATGGCATCTTGACCGAGTTCTCCCGAAGCTAGCGCAGCCGTCAAAACTACGTCGTTATTGGAGTAGCCGGGAAAAGGGATGACGTCAGCAATGGATAACTTATTCTCCGTTATTGTTCCCGTCTTATCCAGACACAGAAAATCTATTGAGGCAGCATCTTCGATGGAATCCAGCCGCGTCACCAGTACGTTTTTTTTGGCGAGCTCTGTGGCTCCAACCGATTGTACAATAGTGAGAACG
>Ga0209609_10000398_pt1 | contig 26361 bp, 24 predicted proteins | sample LakKivw325mmetaG_FD_184136 | JGI IMG/M metagenome (GOLD analysis project Ga0209609, IMG submission 184136) | Anoxic lake water microbial communities from Lake Kivu, Rwanda to study Microbial Dark Matter (Phase II) - Lake Kivu water 325m metaG... | ecosystem: Environmental > Aquatic > Freshwater... | reverse complement strand
AACCCTTAGCCCGAGCGTGTTATGCACGCGTCGTATAGCCCTGATGCCCATCGGGAAGCGTTATCGAATATTTGTAGATCCCCTGCAGGAAAGTCACGTTCACGGCTTGCTCGAGAGTCAAATCCTTGCGCATCTCGTTCAACATCTCGGCATCAGCGTAAATCCGAGCCGGGACTCGCATGCCGCGCCTGAAGTCCTGAGGGATCTCCCAACGAACTTCGTCGATTTGTTTTATTTTATCTATTTGTTGCATTTTTTCATCATAATAAGAAAAGTGCCATGCTACTAATTACCTTTTGGTTTGGACTACGCCTGAGAGCGAGTCATACCGGCCAGAAAAACTCTTAAAGCTGCTTCCTTATCGGGGGCTTTTCGAAGTAATCCAGAGAGCAAGAGTTTACCTAGTTCATCTGCTCTGCTAATCCAGATCCAAGAGCGCCCCTGTCTATCGTTTGTTGATAAAGCTACATTGATCTTAAAGTAATGTTGAAGCGCTCCAGCTATCTTTGTGATCACCTTCGAGTTATGCAGCCCTAATTCAAAGGATCCGTATTTCTGTGCTTTCACACGGAAGTACCCTCTATACTTAAAAATATCCGCCAGCATTTTTCTTGCGTCTTTTTTGTTGTTTACCCCTGGAAGATTCCACGTGATTCCATAGTATTTTTGATACCGCGCGAGGAGAAAACCCAGCTTCTGCTGTTTCAGCTCGTGATTAAATCCAACCGTTTTGTAAAATTTCTGCAAGTCGGCCTTACCACAAATTCTAAGCAAATAAATCCCACGATCTTTTCGAAATCCTGCCTTTGAAGAAACATTAAAAATCTTGACAAGGGCGGTTCTAAGTTGGTTCATGCCAATTCGGTTTACCGACTCAATTACAATTTCTCTATTGGTACTGATGACGGTTGCTTCCGAGTCAAAAAATGCTTTAACCCACTCTCGAACCAAGCCCCGCTCATTTATTTTAGGTATTCGCCAAGTATAGGAACCTACTGGACCTAACAACAATATCTCGCGAACGATTTTCTCTTTTTGAGCTTGTACCGTAAACCACTCCCCCTTTCTGCCGAAACTTTTCATAACGCCGGGAGAATACCCAAGAGCTGCAAACGCTTCAAGAATTTTGCTTAGGCAGGCTTGATCGTCTATCTTGATGTTAAGATGTGCTTTGCTCTTTTTGTAAGGGTAACTGTAAAAGCCAGCGCTTCCATCTCCGCTGACGTAGCCGTGAAGTCTAGCAAGATATTTTATCTTTGATGCTCGCACGGGTTATCCCAAATTCATAACAGCGCTCTTTTTAAAGCGATTTACCCACAGAGAGAGGTCACCGAAAGTATTCGTGTTTGTTACACGTGTAACAATCAAAATATGCCAACATCGATAATGGTTGTTTTTGTATACGAAAACATTTTGAAAACTATATGTCAACAACAGCCTGCACCGAACATTTACCCTTTTCACGTTTGATTTCCATCATGTGATATGTCACGGCTTTGACCGCCGTGCGTGCTTCATGCTTTTTTGGGTCGAAGCGTTCCCCCCATGCTTTGGCCTTGATTCTGAAGCCGCCGCCCGAGCGCTCGAGTTCCTCAATTTCAAATTTTGACATAACTAACCCTTTTGCATCATGCAGGTAAAGAAAACGCTCGAGCCAGTCATACAGTAACGCTTTTTCATCCTCGGCGCCTAGCTCGACCTTGACCTCCTCGCGCGGCTCGACTTTGCTTGTATCGACCATTACTTCGAAAAACGCGAGCGCGGCGTTCTCGAAGGCTTCAGCTAGGTCTTTGCCATAGGCGCGAAAGCCTATGTCGCTCGGATGTTCTACCCACTCGAATTTTTTCATGTTGGCACCTGGCGCCGGGGAAGGGATTTGAACCCTTAATACCCGTGAGGGTAACCAGATCTCAAATCTGGCGCCTTACCAGGTTTGGCTACCCCGGCTCGAATAAAGTTTCTCGCAACTCGGCTAAAAAACAATATGTGGACAAAACTAGGTTCTAAGCTCAATCTCAATGTGCACGTCTTCTGGCACCTGCACTCGCATTATCTGCCGCATCGCCCGCTCGTCCGCTTCCATGTCGATGAGGCGCTTGTGCACCCGCAGCTCCCACTTGTCCCAAGTGATCGTGCCCTCGCCGTCGGGAGCCTTCTTCGTGGGGACAACTATGTGCCTCGTTGGGAGTGGTACTGGCCCAACTATCTTTACCCCTGTGCGCCCGGCTATGCCCGCTATCTGCTTACACACCTCGTCGAGCTTCTTCGCATCTACGCTCGAGAGGCGAATCCTTGCCTTCTGCAATCTAGTCCCCACTCTATAGGGACAAGCAGAGAATAAAAGATTTGGGCTGCTTACTTCGCGGGCGTTAGATCGACGCACACGCCGGCTGCGATCGTCATGCCCATGTCCCGAATGGCAAAGCGGCTCAGCTGGGGTATTTCAGATGCCTTTTCGATTACCATCGGTTTTGTGGGCGTGACTTTGATCGTGGCCATATCACCCTTCTTTATGAACTCGGGCTTCTCCTCTATCACTTGACCGGTCTTCGGGTCGAGCTTCTGCGATATCTCCGTTATCGTACAAGCGACCTGTGCGGTGTGCGCGTGGAAAACCGGGGTATAGCCGGCAGCTACCGCCGTCGGGTGCTGTAGAACTGCAATCCTCGCCGTGAACTCGCTCGCAACCTTTGGTGGGTTGTTCGGGTGCCCGGCCACATCGCCGCGCTTTACGTCCGCCTTGCTGAGGCCTCTTATGTTGACTCCGATGTTGTCCCCTGGCGTCGCCTGCTGTATCGCCTCGTGGTGCATCTCTATTGACTTGACCTCCGCGGTCTTTCCCGCCGGCTCGAAGATTATTGTATCACCCGCCTTCAGCACGCCTGTCTCAACCCTGCCAACAGGCACGGTCCCTACCCCGGTGATAGAGTAGACATCCTGCACGGGCAGGCGCAACGGCTTGTCGGTCGGCTTCTCCGGCACCACGAATGTGTTGAGCGCCTCCTCAAGCAGCGGCCCGGAGTACCACTTCATCTTGTCGCTTCGCTTCGTTATGTTGTCGCCTTGGAAACCGGAAATCGGCGCATATATGAATTTTTCTGGGTTGCGGTAGCCGATCCCCTTCAGTAACTCAATTATCTCGGACTTCAACTTGTTGTAAACATCTTCCTTGTAACCGACAACATCCATCTTGTTTATGCAAATTACGAGCTGCCCCACGCCAAGAGTGAAGGCGAGGGCCGCGTGCTCCCGCGTCTGAGGCATTATGCCGTCATCGGCTGCAACCACCAAGATGGCTGCATCGGCTTGACTTGCGCCCGTGATCATGTTCTTGACGAAGTCGCGGTGTCCCGGGGCATCTATGATAGTGAAATAGTACTTGTCGGTCTCAAACTTTCGGTGTGCTAGGTCAATCGTCAAACCCCGCTCCCGCTCTTCTTTCAAGCTATCCATGACCCACGCGAATTTGAAAGTCTTGCCTTTGTCACCCATCTCCTCAAATTTCTTGATCACAGATGCGTCGACTAGGCCTTTATCGAAGAAGAGTCGGCCTAGGGTCGTGGACTTGCCGTGGTCCACATGGCCTATTACAACCATGTTCATGTGTGGTTTCGCCATAAGATATCCCTCCGTTAGATGACTCAATATAATTCAATAGGTGCTTTAAAAAGCCTTGCGGCGCTACCTGGCCCCTCTGGCGATCCGCTCGGTTTCCTCCTTGCGCGCGATTGAGAAACTCTTCATGTCGTAGTTTGCGGCCATTATCAGCTCTTCGGCCAAGCACTCCTCTATCGGCTTCTTGCTTTTGAAGGAGGCTGCAAATGCCCCTCCGGCAATATTCTTCAGCGCGATATCAAGCCTGCGCTGTGGGGCAGAGTCTACGGCCAAGTGATAAGTGATGCCGCCGTAGCTGATTCTTGTTGTCTCCTCCCGCGGAGCGGCGTTCTGAATGGCGTTGACTAGAACTTGTACCGGGTTTTTTTTCGCTTTTTGTTCTATTATCTCGAATGACCTGCGTACTGTATTGTACGCTTTGTTCTTCTTACCGCAGGCCCCTGCGCCTCGTATAACCTTGCCGCCCAGTTTTCTAGAACCCGGACCTGAACGCATTATCTTGTTTATCAGCCGCTCGACTACCGATAACTCGGCTTTCCCAAATTGTTTCTTGGAATGCCTGCCACCGCTGCGCATGACTGGGGCCGAGAGCTCTAAGCGGATGTATTTTTGAATCCCCAGATCTTTTACCGAAACGTCTTCGACTCCCCACTTTCCAAAATACTTGAACGCCAAAACATCACCGCTTCGGCTTCTCCTTGCGACCCAAAACGAGCTCCCTCAGCGAAACGTTGTTCACCGATACTACCCTGTATCGGACTCCGGGAATGTCTCCATAAGCGCCGCCCTTCGCCCCGCCGATGCCTTCAATAACCACTTCGTCATGCTCGTCGATGAACCCTATCGCCCCATCGCCGGGGGCAAACGCGGTTACCTGCCGACTATTTTTGACAAGCTGTACGCGGCAACATTTTCGAATTGCAGAGTTCGGTTGCTTCGCCTCCACGCCCACCTTCTCTAAAACGATTCCCTTGCCCTGTGGAGACCCCTCTAGCGGGTCTGCTTTTTCATCTAAGCGTAAAACGCGGCGCTTGTATCCAGCCGATTTCCATCTAAACCTTTGCCTAGTCCGGCTGAGCTTACGAGCTGCAAACTCCCCCCTGCTACCTTTACTCATTGTTCCACCGTTAGTAAGATGTTTTACCCCTGCGCCCTAAAAAACTCACGTTAACGACAAGTCATGGATGTTGTGATGCCTGAGCGCGAGTATCTTCGCGCGTTGGATATTTTGGCCACCTCGGCCTATGGCCAAGCCCTTGTCCGAGCTGTCTACTTCAACGATGGCTACTTTCCTTCCCTCGCGCTCGACGACGTTAACCCCAACCACTTTCGCCGGGGTAAAAATGTTCTTGACAAACTCGGCTGGATCTTCGGAATATTCAATTACATCTATACTCTTACCTACCATCTGCTTGGCCTTCTTTATTCTGTTGCCTCCCTTACCTATTGCCATCCCGATGTCTCCGGGACGAACTATGAATGTTATTTTTTTCCCTTTGTCATCGACCAAACAATCGCATACGCTGGCCCCTGTCAACCCTTCAAAAAGCGCGATGTAACGCATTTCGTCCGCACTGAGTTTTACGCTCATTTACCCGCTTCCCCTAAGACCCAGTATCCCCGAGCTTCCTGGCTCTATAATTGCAACTACGCTGACAAGGAATGGTTTACCACAGGCGAGGGCGAGGGCCGGGCTATCTCCTTCATAATCGTACACTGGAATATTCGCTAATTTCGCGTAATGTTTAACATCCGCTCGAACAGCATCGTGGCAGTTTGATGCCAAAATGACGAGTTTCGCTTGGCCAAGTTTTATCGCTTTAACTGATTGATTCGAACCCAAAATTACCCTGCCTGTATTCACGGCTTGGCTGATCTCCCTATTGATGTCCACCTTTTCCTTCCCTCCGCATCACTAGCTCAACTGAACCAGTACCTAGAGGTATTGGTTGCCCAGCTATGACGTTCTCGATTATCCCATCTAGCTTATCTTTTTCTCCTCTTATGCAGGCGTCCAAGAGATGCTTGGTTGTGACCTCGAACGATGCGCGGGCGAGGACGCTGGCTTTTTCTCCGCTGACACCATGTCTGCCGACTTGTTTCACCTCGCCATCGTGGGTCATCATATCAGAGACCAACATGATGTGTCTGACATCCACTTCGAGGCCCTGCTCCTCAAGCGTTTTGAGCGCCTCGCTGATTATCGCGTTTCTTGCCGCTTCTATTCCGAGGACATCCTCAATCTCATTTATGTTGTTAGTCACTGTCCTTGTCCGGTCAACCCCATGTAAACTGAGAATGTCAGCAAGATTTGAACCTTCGGTGTAGATAACGTATTCGCTGCCTTCCATCTTGACCACAACCCGATTTATGCCCTTGATGCCCCGCAGCGGCACTCCCTTCACCTTAGTAGCCATGCGTCGCAGCTCCGTGAGCGTTTGGGTCGTGGGTTTCGCCCGTAATTTATTCCCATCTACAACAGTATCGATCTTCAACGCTTCGCGAACCACGGACGCAACTTTGGCTGGCGTCAATTCCTTATGCTGCATCCGACTGCGGTCGAGCGTCACGACGAATTCCATGTTGATGAGATCCATCTCGGTTTGGGCGGCCACATCTTCTACGGTTGTGGCTTCGATCTCTTGGGCAAACGCGCGCGCCTTGTTCTTGTCTTCGGCGGGTTTTCCGGTGAGATATATCGTCATCATGGTTGTGGCCGGTGTCCTTCTGGCATCGATGATTTCGATGATCCGCGGAAGGCCCAGAGTCACGTTAAGCTCAGCGACGCCCGCGTAGTGGAATGTTCGCAACGTCATCTGGGTACCCGGCTCACCCATGGACTGCGCAGCGATGGTACCCACCGCTTCACCCGGATCAACGATTGCGTTTGTGTACGCCCGCTTGACCGTCTCCAATATTTCGTCAAGTTGCTTGCGTGCTATCGCCTTTTCTTTGCTCACGCGCAGTAGGCTAGCAGAGAGCTCATCCAACACCGACTCGGGCAATGCCCCCTTGAGCTTGCCTATCTCGTCTTTTATCGTGTCTTCGGAAACGCCTGCCATGCTTATCCTCCTGCCCCGGTTATCCTCTCGATGATTTTTTCTACATTCACGGCTTTTCCCTTGTCGCTGCGGGCAGGGTCAACTTGATCCTCACCGTACACGAACTGGATTACCATCCCCCTGTCGTCGCGCACAGTGCCGTCATATTCCACACGGAGATCTTGTAACGCGTTGATCAATCTCCGCTGCATATACCCGCTCTGCGCCGTTCGGACCGCCGTGTCAACAAGACCCTCACGCCCACCCATCGAATGGAAGAAGAACTCCAAAGGCTTGAGGCCGCGTTTGTAGCTTGAGTGCACAAAGCCTCTCGCCTCTGCGCCGAGATCTCCAAGCTTAAAGTGCGGTAATGTGCGGCCCTTGTACCCCCTACTCAGGCGCTCGCCTCGAACGGATTGCTGCCCCACACACGCCGCCATCTGAGTGAGGTTAAGCATGCTCCCTCGCGCACCTGTTCTGGCCATTATCACAGCATTGTTGTCCAGCCCCAGATACTTCTCTGCTATTTCCCCAGCTTTGTCTCGGCTCTCAGCCAGAACCTCCATGATGCGCATCTCAAGGGTCTCCCGCAACGAGCGTCCAGGCAACGGCTCTAGCTCGCCGCGGTTGTAAACATCTATCAACTTTCTAACTTCGTTGCACGACTCATCAAGCACCTCGTCAATGCGTTCCTTCGCTTCCTCCGGTATGTCCTCATCATCAATACTCGTGGTAAACCCGGACATCGCTGCCATCGCTATTGAAAGCCGCGTGACCCTGTCCAAAAACTCTCGTGCGGCATCAGTTCCATAATCCTTCACAATTCTGTCTAGCACCTCGCAGCGGTCTAAGGCCTTGTAGGCGCGCGCGTCTATAACTCCCTGAACCAGTTGCCCATCTCGTATGACAACGTATGCGTCAATGTCGCACTCCTCGCGTTTGCAACGCGCGCAGTTCTCACAGATCTTTGCCTTAAATGTCAAATTCAAACCCTTTGGTAAAAACATGCTGAATATTTGCTTGCCTGTCCAGTACTCGACGCCCCCTTCCTTCACCGCGGGTTTCGGCAAATCTTTAACCATACCTGTCGCCGCTAACAACTGTTGAGCCTGATCGCGGGTGAGCAAAGTGTTCTTGTGGGTCAGTAGATAGGCTCCCGTTATGTGCTCTTGAATGCCGCCGATGATCGGGCCACCAAAGCGTGGAGAAAGTATTTGCTCCTGAACCCTCATCAAAATGCGCGCCTCCGCCTGAGCCTCCTCGCTCTGCGGCACATGCAGGTTCATTTCGTCACCGTCGAAGTCCGCGTTATATGGCGGGCAAACGCAGAGATTGAGTCTGAAAGTTCTGCCGGGCATGACCCTAACCTCATGAGCCATGATCGACATGCGGTGCAGAGATGGCTGTCTGTTGAAGAGCACGATGTCCCCGTCCATCAAATGCCGCTCGATGACAAATCCCGGTTCCAGTGTCTTTGCTAGCTCCTCTCTGTCGGCATATCGCAGATCAAACCGCTTGCCATCTTGGTTCAATATACAATTCGCGCCAGGATGAACATCCGGGCCACGGCGGACGAAGTCTCTGAGTTCCTCAACGTTGTGGCTAGTAGCACGAATTGGTACGGTCAACGTCTTGGCAACATACTCTGGAACGCCGACCTCGTTTATGCTTATGCACGGGTCCGGAGATACAACCGTTCGTGCGGAGAAGTCCACACGTTTACCTGAAAGATTCCCACGGAACCGCCCCTCTTTACCTTTCAAGCGCTGGGCAAGCGTGCGCAAGACCCGCCCAGACCTGTGTCGCGCTGGTGGAACGCCTGACACTTCGTTTGTGAAGTATGTGGTAACATGATACTGCAAAAGCTCCCAAAGGTCTTCTATGATTAGGTGCGGCGCCCCCGCCTCAATATTCTCCGCCAGCCTTTGGTTTATCCTGATGATGTCGACGAGCTTGTGTGTGAGGTCGTCTTCCGAGCGCACGCCCGATTCTAAGGTTATGCTGGGCCTCACAGTGACCGGTGGCACAGGTAAGGCCGTTAAGACCATCCACTCGGGTCTGGCGACATTTGGATTTATGCCGAGAAGCAAAATATCGTCGTTTGTTATTCGTTCCAACCTCTCGCGAACATCGCTCGGCGTTAACCTATTCTTGCCCTCTACAAACGTTGTCGGCTTCTCGAACTTGATCTTCTGCTGTTTCTCGCCACAGTGCGGGCATTTTTCGACCGTGGATGCGCTCTTCGCCACTTCATCCCCCACTTCCCACCAAGCTTGCCCGGCTGCCATCAATTCGTTGGCCCTCTTCAGATAGTCCTCAAGCTTCTGCTCGGGCAAACATATCCTGCCGCATTTCCTGCACGTAGCGCGCAAACAATCGTGGATTAAATCAACGTGACCGACATGGATTACCGAGCGTGCCAATTCCACGTGGCCAAAATGGCCCGGGCACTCGCGCGCGCGTGAACCGCATGTTCTACACCTGAGCCCGGGATCGACAACTCCGAGACGGGGATCCATCAGCCCGCGCTCTATTGGGTAACCGTCTTCATCGTAGGTGTCAGCTGTAACTACCCTCGTTACTGATACCTTACGTATGTTGTCAGGTGAAAGTAGCCCGAAGTTGATTTCATCGATAAGTTTTGGAACGTGCATCATACATCACCTTATGCCCTATCCCTCAATTTGAGCCGCGGGGCCATACACATCGACTGCAGTTCATCCAGCAGCAGCTTGAATGCGTATGATATCTCAACCGGGTTGATATCTGACTCTTCATCACAGAGTGGGCAATACATCCTATCGCGCCGCCTGTCGCGGACGGCTAAACTTCCACATTTACCACAGACCAGCGCAATGTATCTGTCTGAACCTTCCAGCAAGCGCTCCTTCAGCAACATCGCGGCACCGTGACCTATCAAACAGTCCCGCTCCATCTCACCGAAGCGCAGCCCGCCTTCTCGAGCCCTGCCCTCGGTCGGCTGACGTGTGAGAACTTGCACAGGGCCGCGAGCACGTGCATGAATTTTATCAGCCGCCATGTGGTGCAGCTTTTGATAATAACAAACGCCGATAAATATGTCGGCCGGAATTATTTCTCCAGTTACCCCGTTATACATCACTTCTTTGCCTGTGTGCTTGAACCCGCATTTTTGCAAGGCATCCCGTAACTGCTGCTCTCGGGTCCCGCTGAATGTTGTGCCATCAATGCGCTGGCCGCTCATCGCCCCGACCTTGCCAGCAATCATCTCCAAAAGTTGTCCGACCGACATTCGCGAAGGTATTGCATGTGGGTTGATTACAACATCGGGCACTACCCCCTCCTCCGTGAACGGCATGTCGGCAGCATCGAGAATTACGCCGATAACTCCCTTCTGACCGTGCCTAGATGCCAGCTTGTCGCCTATTTCGGGGATACGCATGTCGCGCACGCTTACCCGGGCGAGCTTATTGCCGTCGACGGTCCTGCTTAGGAGGACCATGTCGACGATTCCCTCTTCGCTCGGCCTAACCCTTATTGAACTTTCACGGCGCCCATGCTCAGCCGCAATCCCAAACTCATCCACTTCTTCTAAGAATCTTGGTGGACTTGTTTTACCTATCAAAACATCCTCGCCACGCACTTCCGCTTCAATCGTGGTCAGCCCGTCCTCTCCGAGGTTGCGGTACAGGCTCGCGTCTGCGTACCCTCTTATCTCTTCGCTTGGCATCTCAAACTTGTCCTCTTGACCGCCGGGATAACGACCTTCCTCGGCTTCGTAAAGTCTGAAAAATGTAGAACGTCCGAGACCGCGATCAATCGATTGCTTGTTGACTATCAAAGCATCCTCCATGTTGTAGCCGCCATAAGTGGCAATCGCTACAACGAAGTTTTGCCCCGCTGGGCGACTGTCGAAGCCAACAGTCCCCATCACCTTTGTCCAGACAAGTGCGGTCTGCGGGTAATGGAAGAAGTGGCCGCGAGTATCAACGCGCTTTTGGAAGTTGGTAGAGGTAATCCCGAGAGCCTGCTTCGCCATGTTTGCGCCGTATGTGTTGCGTGGCGATTGGTTGTGTTCGGCATATGGCACCAACGCCGCGCTTATACCTAAAATTGAGAGTGGGTGAAGCTCAAGATGCATGTGTTCAGGAGTCAGGTCTTCTGGCGCAACCGCGATGTATGAGTTCTCCTCCTCCTCGGCGTCTAGGTATTCGATTACGCCGGCGTGAATCAGGTCGGACCAGCTGAGATCGCCGGCTTTGATCTTTTTGATGTGTTCGTCCGTCAAAAGCGACTTTCCGCCATCAACCACTATCAAGGGCCTGCGCACCCTGCCAGAATCCGTGTTTATCGTCACCTCGTTCGTGTCTTCGTGATATGTAATGTTCACTTGCTCATCTACAGCTCCTTTGCGACGCTGCTGTCTGAGCTGCTCCGCAAGTATTTTTCCATCTTCAACCACCCCGATCAGACGTCCGTTTATGTAGACGCTTGCCTTCCCGCGGCGCTCGCCCTTCTTCTGCATCTTAGCAACACCGAGCTTGCCTATCAGACGCTCCACCTTCTCTTCGTCCGTGCCCGTGGAGATTTCTGCAGTTAATGCAAGGTTCTTCACCAGCCCGCAATTTGGTCCCTCCGGGGTTTCGGCCGGACATATCTTACCCCAGTGGGTGGAATGCAAATCCCTGGCTTCAAAATGGGGCTGACTGCGGCTCAATGGGGAAACAACACGTCGAAGGTGAGAGACCGTCGCCATAAAATTCGTGCGATCCAAAAGCTGACTAACGCCTGTTCTGCCGCCCGGCCAATTGCCCGTCGCCAACGCATGTCTGACGCGCTCGGTGAGCACATCTGCACGAGCTGCTGTTTTGACATTTGGCTCACGGCCTCGCGCATGCGCTCGCTCGAGCTGATACTTTATATCCCTGATGAGGTTGATGAACGCAAGCCTGAAAACATTTTCTAACAGATCGCCGGCGAGCTTCAAACGTTTCTTGGCGTAGTGATCTTTATCATCGACATCGCGTCTTCTCATCGCAAGCTCTATAACCCGCCCGGCCATACGCCCGAGGTAGTGTGCCTTTCGAATTCGGTCCGCTGGTTGCGAGCCGATGTGGGGGAGAAGATATCTATCCAAAACTTCCTGTGCCCTCTGCAACCGGTAATCTCTCGTCTGGCCAATCGCGACTCGCTTGCCGATGACATCGAGCGCGTCGGCCTTTGTCTTTACCTCCGCTGCCTCCTGCAAGTTCTCAAACAATTCTTTAACTATTTCAGGATCATCCGAGACGGCTTCGACAATCTCTTTATCACTCTCAATCCCGAGCGCCCGCATCAGCACCACGAACGGAAGATGCCCTGGCACGGCCGGGAACGCGACCTCGATTATTCCATCTTTCTTGCGCTCCACTATGACGAGGGCTCTGAAACCGCGATGCGTCGAGAACACCTTCGCCACCTCAGTGCCCATGCGCTCATCGCGCTCGACAAGGATATCATTGGAAGCCAAATCCTCCTGAGTCACTATTACGCGCTCTGAGCCGTTGACGATGAAATATCCGCCAGGGTCTAGTGGATCCTCGCCGGCCTCGATCAGCTCCTCATTTGTCATGCCGTGTAATCTACAAAGTTTGGACTTTAGCATCACGGGCATCTCTCCTATGTACACTTCCACTGGCCTGCGCTCTTGCCCTCGCTCGACCTGAATCATCTCTAGGTAAATTGGCGCAGAATATGCAAGGTTGCGCAATCTCGCTTCATTCGGCAAAATGCCAGAGGTAGAACCATCCGCCTCATGAACTTGGGGGCCGTGGGGGCCAACCCTGATGCGCCCGAGCCTAACCTCAAAGCCCTCTATCTCAAGATCGATTTTACTTATCTCATCGATTATCTGTTGCAAATCATGTTCGATGAAATTATCGTAAGAATCGAGGTGTTGCCTGACTAGGCCTTTTTCTTTAAAAAACGCTTCGAGCAGCGGCCAAGTATCCTCCAACCAATCTCCCCCTATCCCTCGACCACGTAGCGGTAGGCGATTGCCTTGCCCGCCGTTTGGCTATCGCGAGTAATTTTTAGGATGTCCCCCGGCTTTGCCCCTATCGCCTTTGCGACAGGATCGGAATTTTTTATCAACGGTAGTTGATGTGGCGTAACTTTGAATTGATCTAAGACAGCTTTCGCCTGCCCCTCTGACAATATCTCGTGCTTCGGCACGAGCACATGCTTTCTAACGTCGAGCTCGACCACCGCTTCCCCCCTAAGATTCAGCCGCGCCCGCCGCCCAACGGGCCCGGCGGGATTTGAACCCGCGACTCCCGGCTTAAAAGGCCGGTGCGCTAACCAGGCTGCGCTACGGGCCCCCCACCGGTGGAAAACGCGGCTGAAAATTTGTCATATTTATCTTTTTTGCCATTTTAAATTAACGATGGTGCATTTAAGGCTTTCGTGTGAAAACCGGCGCCCTGGTGTTAATATGGCGCCCATCGGCAGGACATTTTTTGTCCTTTGGCCGGGATTTGAACCCGGGTCGCGGCCTCGACAGGGCCGCATGATAGACCGGTCTACACCACCAGGGCTCCAATAGAAAGATGTTGCCTTCTGCAATTAAACGTTGCCGAAAGTGGTTGGCAGCGTCTCGGGGTTCCCATCTGCTCTCGCAAGATAGTACAACCCGAATCGCTGGCGGGCTTAACTTCCGGGATCGGACGGGACCGGGTGTCACCCCGCCGCTTTGGCCGCCAACCAAATAATATTCGTTTCCTTGTTTTAAAAGCTTGCCAAGTGGTCCCGCGGGGGAGATTTGAACTCCCGACATGCCGGTTTCAGCGTGGCTTGGATCTACAGCCGGCCACTCTAACCAGACTGAGTTACCGCGGGGCCTATACTAAATTCGTATTTTTGAACTCTTAAATCTTCATCAAAGGAACTCGTGTAATCTTCGGATGGCATCAAGTTTCTCCCTCTGCCCGACCTTTGTAGCCTCGGTCGCGCTCTCGAGAATTTCGATTGTTTTCTGATAGGTTCGCCTGTCCACCGGATAAGGAACACCGTCCTTTCCCCCGTGCGCGAAACTAAAGCGGGCGGGGTCTTTCCACGATGGTGACTTCCCATAAATGAGATCGGAAACGAGCGCTAGGGCTCGCACGGCTTTTGGCCCGATACCATGGATGGCAACAAGCTTCTCGTAATTTTCAGGCTGGAACTCGTATGCTCTTTGCAACGCCGCAATCGTCTGCTTTGTCAGCTTGGTTATCGCATGTGAGGTCGGCATCACCAGTTTCAGCACCTGAGGGCTCCGCTCAAAATATTCGTCAAGTGAGTGCTGTTCTGCCTCACGCACATAAGGCAACAGACGCTTCGGGTTGTCACGAATTAGATCAACGCTTGTTTTTCTCGCTTCCTCGCTGTCGCGCGCAGTCATGTCCAGCACAACATCTTCTTTGCGATCTCCGGCAATTCCCGAGTGTGGCTCGGCCACGAAACTCTTCACACTCTCGGAGAGCCAGTGGTAGCGGCGGGCATAACGATCGTGCATGCCTTGTTGTACAACCGCCCAGTCGCCATCCTCGCTGAGCACAAAGCAATGGTGATAGAGCTGATAGCCGTCCTGCACGCAGGCGTTGTCCACTTTCGCCGCCATTCTGCTCGCGTACTTCAGTCCCTCAATTTTATATGAGGGGATGGAGAAAATGTCGGCGAGTTTTTGAATCTCGTTGGGCGTGCGTTTCGAGACCTTGCCCTTGCCGCCGCAAACCGCGATGCCTAGCTCCTCCGGCTTTATCGCCTCCTTCAGGGCACCGCATACCGTAGTAGTTAAACCCGATGAATGCCAGTCGAACCCGAGGGTGCAGCCGAGGGCTTGGAAGAAGAACGGGTCACTGAGCCTCCGCAGAAGTTCTTCCCGCCCGTACTCGCGGACGATGATTTCGCTGATGGCCCCGCCTAAACGCTTCATCCTACTGAAAAGCCATGGCGGACATCTTCCACCGTGCAAAGGCAGCTCCGCAATCCCGACTCTTTTCATCAAGTTACTGTTGAACTTCTAACTAAAAATTTCTGCCGCTCAGGTAGAAACTCCATCTGCGGTAGTTGTTATATATATAACAATTAAGTGAGCCAAGATCAGCTAGCTTGGGCCGAAAATTGCAAACTCAACGTCGGGGGCGGATTCACCGCGGCCAGTCATTTCGTCAAGTAGTATCCCGCCGCCTTCTCCCTTGCCACGCGCCTCGCATAGCCCTTCGCCACGAGCTCCTGCAGCGCGTTGTTTGACATGCCCTTTGGCAGGCCGCTCGCGCGCATGATATCGTCGGCCGTCTTGATCGAGCTATCGCTGGTGGCCCCGAGCTTTTTCATTGCATCGTAGACTTTCTTCCCGGCGGGCGTCAAATCGGTAGTCATTATTTCACCCCTCACCGTTTCTCTTTAGAACACTTATTTAAAACTCTTTGTTATCTCCAAGCTCATGTCCAAAGCCGGAGCCCGAAGGGTCATGTGACTGGAAGATACAATATCCACCCCCGTGGCCGCAAAATCACCGACGTTGGACGGTTTGATCCTTCCTGAAGCCTCGAGCACCACCTTGTCTCGCAAGCCCTCGCCCTCCAGCATCCTTATCGCGCGCCTTATCTCGGCAGGCGTCATGTTATCAAACATCACTACATCTGCACCGGCACGGGCCGCTTTGAGCGCGTCCTTTGGTTTGCTGACCTCCACCTCGACCTTTATCCGCCCGATTTTGCACGAGCGACGAACCGCCTCGACAACATCTCCGACCAGCTGGATGTGGTTGTCCTTGATCAGGATGTGATCGCTGAGCCTGTAGCGGTGGGGCTTGCCGCCTGCAACGATAACCGCGCGCTTGTCAAAGTAAGTCAGGAGTGGCGCGGTCTTTCTGGTTGCGGCGATGACTACTTTTGGATTTCTCCGCCTCGCGCGGTCGATGAGCTCTCGAGTCGCCGTGGCGATGCCGCTCATGCGCATCAGCAAGTTCAGCGCCACCCGCTCGGCCGCCAGAATCCCGCGGGCTGGGCCATCCAAGTGCATTATCACGTCGCCTGCCCCAATCCGTGCCCCGTCCGACTTGAGGATCCTCACCTTTACGCGCAGTTCTTTAAACGTCATGTTTGCCTCTGCCACTCCTGCGAGCACTCCTGATTGCCTAGCAACAATACTCGCTTTGGCCTTGACCGCGCGATGCACGAGGGTCTCGGACGTCACATCGCCGGTGCCCAAATCCTCGGCGAGCATCTCACGGATTTTTCTCCTCACTAGCGCACTAGTCACGCGCAGCCCTCCCAGAAATTTCCAGCATGCGATCAATCGCCGCCCGTGCCTTCTTCGCTATCTCGGGCGGCACAGTCACCACATGCTTCTTGTAGCGTAGCGCGGCGTATACCTTTTCCAAGGTGTGCTTCTTCATCTGCTGGCAGACTGCATTTTCAAGTGCCGGGATGAACTCCTTGTCCGGGAACTCTCGTCCGAGCCGCTCAATCATGCCGATTTCTGTCGCGATTATGAACTGTTTCGCTGGTGATGCTCTCGCACGGACAAGCATCTGGCTTGTGCTGCAGATGTGGTGAGCTAGATCTTGGACTTCTGGATCGCACTCCGGGTGGACGAGGACCTCAGCTTCCGGGTATTTCTCTTTCAAAAGGGCGACATCCGAGGCGCTGAACATGCGGTGCACGTAACAATATCCGTCTTCTGGGAGAGGGATGACTTTCTTATCTGTGCGGCGTTGCACGTACCATGCGAGGTTCTTGTCTGGGCCGAAAAGTATCTCTTTCTCATCCAAAGCGTTCACTATCTGCGCCGCGTTCGCGGATGTGCAACACACATCGGCTTCCGCCTTCGCCTCAGCCAACGTATTTACATACAATACAACGGCAGCACTTGGATGTTCTTCCTTCGCTTTTCTCAAAACGTCGAGCGACAACTGAGCTGCCATCGGACACCTGGCTTCAGGGTCTGGAATGATCACAGTCTTTTCTGGGTTGAGTATGGCCGCCGTCTCTGCCATGAAATTCACGCCGGCTAGGCAGATCAGATTGGCATCTACCTTGGCTGAGTGTCTCGCCAGGTCGAGGGAGTCGCCTATGTAATCCGCGAGGAGCTGAATCTCCGTCCGCTGGTAATTGTGTACCAGCAGTGCGGCGTTCCGCTCCTTCTTCAGCTCCACGATTTTGCGGCTCAGCTCTGCTACTTGCACTCAAATCCCTCAGCCAACGTTTTCGGCGAGGGTAGAATTAAGGCTTTGCCATCGTGTATTCATAGCCCAACCGCCCATAAAACAGGTTTTGTTAACCATTAACGCTTAATTTTGAGATAATTTTAAGTTCTCGCGCTTAAGTGGAAGGGGTTTGTTCTTTGGGAAAATCGTTGAAAAGACCGCGAAAATGGCTCCACAACCCACGTGTGAGTGGCAATTTCACACGAAAAAAAATCATCGTGGCGTCCATACTTGGCTTCATTATAGGCATAATAGCTGGCCTACTTGGGGTTGGTGGTGGGGAATTCAGGCTGCCAGTGTTGATTTGCCTGATCGGCTTTCCTGTGGCAATAGCTGCGGCAGCGAATCTAATCATAGGGCTACTCACGATCATTGTGAGCTTAGTCACCCGCTTGACGGGGGGGATGGTACTTCCCGAAGCGATTGGTGTCATAATCATGATGAGCGCGACTTCTATCTTGGGGGCATACGCGGGGGCGGCGATAACAGATAGAGTAAAAGAAAGATATCTGAAATCCGCGGTTGCTGTGCTCCTAGTCGTGATAGGAGTGAAAATAATCTACGACGCTTTCGTGCACGAGGCCGCATCTGGTCTTGCCCTCGGCTATCTCGCAAGCTTGTCCTTGGCGGCACTATTCGGTGCGCTGATAGGGGTAGTCAGCGGAGCGCTTGGCGTCGCTGGTGGTGAACTTCGAATCCCAGTTTTTATGTATTTTTTTAACATGCCAATCAAAGTCGCTGGCACCGCGAGTCTGCTTGTGACCATACCGACAGTCGCTACCGGGGCGGTCAAACATACTAGGATGAAGCACGTAAGCAGGGGAGTTGTCATCATTTGCGTTGCGATGGCTATACCGTCCGCCGTGGGGGCCGTTATCGGCGGCCGCTTGGCTCTGGCGGCGGGGGAAGCATTCCTGAAAGCCCTGCTCGGGACCGTCCTTCTGCTGGCGACAGTGCGAATAGTGAAGCCGTGAGGCTCAGGTCCCAACCCGAATCGTCTCGGTGAGGTTGCGCAACGTGCGGATCGCCGAGAGCGCCGCGAGGTAGCTCGTGCGCGGATTGTCCGGCGAAGGCACGTTTCTCGCCTCCGTCACGAATTCGCCCGCCTTGCCTCTAACATGAATCTGGTGTACGTTGCGGTCGAGCGATGGATCTGCAACGATTCGAACCTTCGTTTTGCTGAACCCGATGCCGGCCAAGCTAAGCGTTGCAGCGACGTTGACACTCTCCGGGAAAGCCTTCACCGCCTCCCTTGCCGTACCCTTGAAGACCACGAGCGGTTTTCTCAACTTAGTCAAATCGATGCCCTTTTTTCGCACGTACTCGCTGTACGCCAGCGCAACGGGCGGCTTCCGCGTCGTCAAAATTACCTCTTCGATGCTCTCTCCCGCGGCTTTGATACCATCGATGCCCAAAATCGCACCCGACGGCACGTGAACCCTGCGTCCAGTCCGCTCGGCGGTTCTCCTGATTGCCTTGAGCAGCCTCTCGTTGCCGAGCGCACCAACGCTCATGACCATCAGGTCTTTTTTCGACTTCAAAACGTCCAATGCGTACTTGGCAACCGCCCCCTGCGACGCCGCTTCGATCACCAGCTCGACCGTTTTGTCGGTGAAGATGTCCCTTACTCGCTTGGCGATTTTTGGTTTCGAGCGCAGTTTTTTTACCATCGCGTCGCAGCTCCCGGGTTTTAAGTCAAAGACCCACGCCAGCTCGGCCTTGCCGGCCTTGCCTGCGTCTATCGCCTTCGCCAACGTCGTGCCTATCGCGCCGCAGCCTATGAGTGCAATTTTCAAATCAATCCTCTTGTTATTCTCCTGTGTTTGGGCTGTTTAACTTTTTGTTCGACGCACCAGACCGGTAGAATTGAAAACTGGGGCAAAGTTTATCCTCAGTCACTCATGAACTGGCTCTTTCTCGGATTTTCAATAAGGGGGACAGAAAGCGGGCCGGTAATGGGGTCACATTTATTCGGCCACTTTTTATGTCGTTGATCATGCCCTGCAAGTCGTAGCTGTAATCCTCTCGACACCTGCGGAACAGTTTCCTCATGTAGCTGATGCCATAAGATGTGAGTAACTTCAACCCAAATCTAACCCATCTGCTCTTTATGCTTGCATCACCCCGTTCTCTAAGCAGAGTTGGGATCCAGTTGAAGTTATGTTCCCAGCATTTTAGAAATAGCTCAGAATGTTTGGGCGTCATCTTTTTTAACGTGAAGGAATCGGCTTTGTTTTTTAGTCCTCCCATTGAAACAAAAAAGAGGGGGATAATTAGACTTTTGAATTCTTTTAATCTCTCTACCAAATAGATTGTTAAATCGATGTCTTCTTTAGTCTCCCCAGGAAGGCCCAAAATTAGGGTAGAGCATGGAACCCAATAGTTTTCGGATAAAATTTCAAAGGCATTCACAACCACTTCTGGCCAGTCCTCTGGTTTGAAAGGCTTGCATTTTCCCATCATGTGCTTCTCAATTAATCTTGGGCTGCCAGTTTCGATACCGGTTTGACCACCCATCGCCGTATCATCACTCACATCAAATATACTAGATATCTCTTCGATGAGGTCTGGCGCACTCGCAACTGAAGAAAGCGCAATATGGCTGATTCCAACTCCCTCGACACCAGGATAATTTTTTACAGCCTTGAAGAGTTCTACTACGGCCTTCTTGTTTACCTCCAACCCCTTGGCCTTGTATCTCAACACATCTTCGGCATGCAGCACTGGTTGCCTGCCAGCTCTTAAATTAACTTCAACTTCTTTCAAGATGTGATCTATGGGAAGAGATCGATACCATAAAAGTGTTGGAACACAAAAGTCGCAACCCCTGCCACAGCCCCTAGCGATCTCAACAACTCCGTCTATAGTTGGCTCTTTGATCACGGGTATCTCGTTTTCGGGAACAACTTCTCCGTAAATGACCTCTGGTATTTTTTCACCATTCATGAGTTTAGCAAAAATTGGGCCAACGATTCTTTCACCTTCTCCAACAATCACGCAATCCACCCCCAGCTCTCTCCGAGCTTGTTCTTCCTCAAGCTGCCATGCACCCGGCCCCCCAACAACAATTTTTGGCCTAAATTTTTTGATATGGGGGTGGTTCAGTATCTCTCTAAATTTCAGCGCCATGTACGATTCTCCACCGAACAAATGTTTGAAAGTGGAGGTGGCTGGCCCGATCCCTAGTGGATCAGTTTCGGTAATCCCAACAACCTTAGTTTCTGGACCAACCACCTTATCGAGATGTTCTGGGTGGGCGACGACGACCTCCTCCATCTTGAAACCATAGTCAAGTAGTGCAGCCTCGATCTTCCTTGTACCATTTGGCGCACACACGGCAGAACCGTTTCCATTTGCTTCTATGGGTGGGCAAAACATGGAAAAGTAAAGCCAATCCGGGATTACACCTTTGGGTACGCAAGCGCTAAATCCAAGAAATATATGGCCACCGTACTCACTCATGAGCGTTCGATCTGCAGTGAGCACTATTTTATATCCAGACATTTATCGCCCTCTGAGATGCAAATCTAATTGCATACTTGGACAACAACGCATTTAAGCTATCTCCTGAATGGGGGAACGTGGTAAGAATGAGGGCCGACAACCTCATCGCTGAGATCTCCGAACTTCTCAACATCCGCGCCACGAGCAGAGAAATTCTTGAAATATTGACAAGAAGTCGAAGAAAGCTTTTGGTATCTGAGATAATCGCGCGCAGTAAGAGGTCTGAGCGAGCTGTGAGAACCCACCTGAAACTCCTTCTCAAGCCCCACCTCATCAGGAGAGAAAAGGTGATTACTAGAAAAGGAAAGTTCGCCTACCGCTATCTCGCGCTCCGGACCCACGAGTTGATCAAATCTGTAAGAGAGAAGTTGCTCCGACGGTTGCACAGGCTAGAAGCGCATATGTGGGGCACTTGAGGGTGAGAAGGTGATGAATAAAATAGCTAGGGTATGCGAACGGAGGCCGCGCACAATCATCGTCGCCGCGATTCTCCTCACATGCTTCATGGCCTACGGCGTCACGAAAGTGTCGATGACGACCGATTTTAAGAAATTCCTTCCCGAGGATTATCCCTCTGTCAAAACAACGCTCGCGCTGGAAAACAAATTCGGTGGCACATCGTACGGGATGATCCTACTGAAGGCCGATAACGTCACGAAAGCTGAAATCATTCGGGACATCCTCTCACTTGAAAACGCCCTGCGATCTAATCCGCGACTTGAGAACTACGCTAAGATGTACTATTCGTATGTAGATTACATCATCCAATACATTCCGAACTATGCACTGTTGCCAGACAATCTGCTTGAGGCAAGCGTTGAAGCCCTGCTTGGAAATTTTTCGTCGAACTCCCAGACTTCTGAAACGGTAAGCAGACTTTTAACCGCAGATAGGAAGGCCGCCGTGGTATACATTTACGTCAATACCCAGCTCACGAGATCCGAACTCATTGACAAAACGGCTGTTCTCAGGGAATGTGTTGAAAATTTCAAGAAAACTCATACCAACTTGACAGTAAGCGTTGGTGGCACGTATTCCAGCTACAGCGACATCATGGAGATGATGAACCGGGACAACCGTGTTCTGATTCCTGCCGCTATGATATTTGTGGTAATCACCCTATTCCTGATTTTCAGACGATTTTCGGACATCTTGCTGTGCTTCATGGTGATCGGCTTGGGATGTATGTGGGCGATTGGCGCGATGGGGCACCTCGGGTTAGATTTCACGATGGTTCACGTTGCGCTAATCCCCCTCCTCCTCGGTATGGGTGTCGACTACTCGATTTACATACTTAACAGATACTACGAGGAGCGCGGCAAGGGTCTGCGCCCGCAAAAAGCAGTTCGAGTTTCAGTCGGCACGATTGGAACTGCGATTCTCATGTGTGTGACCACAACGGTAATTGGTTTTGCATCTTTTTCAATCTCTGATATCCCCCCGATACAGACCCTCGGCGTTCTCGCCGGACTGGGGATATTCTTCACATTTATTCTCGCAACCACCCTGTTACCGTCAATTGTTGTTCTGAGGAGTAAAAAAAGAATCGGAGAAATAAAAGCAATTGCGACCAAACGAGGAAAAAAAGTTGACCGTGCGTTATCAAGTGCCGCAACGGGGGCCGAACGCCACAGGAAATTCGTGATCCTAGGAGTTGTAGGGATAGTAGCGATATGTTCAATTTCGGCGCTTGGAGTCAGCACAACAATGTCATTTGAAACCTTCCTGCCGTCGGATATAGAATCCATAACAACTCAAAATGAGATAGAGGAGCTGTTTGGTGGCCAATCACAGCTCTTTGTTCTGGCGAGAGGGAATCTCTTGACCCCCCAGAGTTTGATAAGCATGTATCTGTTTGAAAACGCCGTCATCTCTGATAAAAATAATCAAGGCCAACTCATCACTGACTCGTTGAGCTTGGCCAAGATGGTTTATTCACAGGCTATGGCCACAGGAGAAAACGTGCTCTCGCTGACGGAGTCAAAAATTGTCGCGATAGTTGAGAATTTGAGAACCACGCAGTCAACTCAAACATACATGAACATGCTTTTGACGGCTGATAACAGCGATGCCGCCATACTTTTCTACGTGAATGCAACGACTGACGAAGAGATGAGGCAAGCGACCGAAATAGTCAGGGGGCATGTGCCCGCGTTCACCGGGGAACTCCTTGATCTCACCACGAACGGGGATCCGGCGGTGGGTGGTGAGCCAGCGATCATCGCTGACATTTTGGGAGGCATTACCATCGGTATGATAAAAACAACATTGGTAGCGCTCGTTCTCTGTCTTATCGTCCTGGCAATAATTTTCAAGTCCTTATGGATGGGCGCCATGTGTATTTTGCCTGTGGCTTTGGTATTGGCATTTGAGCTCGGAACGTTGCGGCTCCTTGGCTGGTCGCTCGATGTCCTTACCATGGGAATATCTGCGCTTATCATAGGTTCCGGGATAGACTACAGCGTCCAGATGGTCTATCGATTTAGAGAAGAGTGGAAGACGCGCGGCCGGCCACCACAAGAGGCAATCAGAGCCACCGTGATGAACACCGGCACATCCATTTTGGCGGCGATGGCCACGACAGTTGGGGTTTTCGCCGTGCTGGCGCTTTCGAGGATGCCGGCGCTGGGGAGGTTCGGCGGCCTAACTGCGATTGTGATTACCTATGCCATGTTAACTGCACTTTTCGTTTTGCCGTGCATTATCATGTTTTACGCGCTCCACAAGAGAAAGGCGCATGCAACCAGCAAGCATTAGGCGACAGTTGTACTCGAACTTTTTCGCGACTTTAATCGAGGTATGATCTTTTGGTTGAAAAAATAGCTCGCACTCTCCTTCAACAATATCCCCAAAAATTCAAATTTACCGATTTTCTCGTTTTTTCGCTTTAGCGCTTTCAAAGCTTCAAAAATGTATGTGCAGCCAGCATACAGAATAAACTTGTCAACTTCCGATACCCCGCCTGCCCACTCCGCAAATTTTTTACTCCACCTAGCGGTATGCCGCGCGCAAACAACGAACAAATCCTTTCGTGCGTCTGTGAGTTGCTTCCTTTCGAAGGCCCTTTTCTCCCGTAATACGCCGAGCGGGACAAAAAACAGCGGGACTATCATCGAGGGATAGTCCCTGAGCCGCTCGACAAGCTCGATTGTTTTTATGACATCCTCATCGGTTTCATCTACGCAGCCCATCACCAGAGTGGCGATCGGAATAAAGTTATTCTCTGCCATCACAGCAAAGCCACGCTCAACGACCTCGGGCCATTGCTCAGGTGGCCAAGGCTTTGCCTTATTTCTCATGTGTTTTTCCACGAGCCTCGGTGAGCCTGTTTCCACCCCAACTTGAAATCCTGAATAATTATTTCCCCCAAGCCCGAGTTCTTCCCCGATCTGCTTGAGGATGTCGGGCGCGGAAGCAGCCGCTGCAACGGTTGCGTGGGTAAACGCGATGGACTTGCGGTTCTGTTTCGCTATCGTGCTGATCATTTTTATTAACTTTACAACCTTCTCATTTGGCACCCACTCTCCGACCTTCGTCCCGTACCTCAACACGTCTTCTGACAGTAGACAAATCTGGTCGGTCAGCGGACTTTTTGCATTTATTTTCGCCTCGGCAGCTATCTGATCATAGCTGAACCACCTGAACTCTTTCATTGTGGGATCGCAGAATTGACACATTCTATCGCAGCCCCTGCCGATCTCAGTCATCCCCCAATAGCACGGCCCTCTCATCGTCGGAACCCTTTCAGCGGGCCCACCGACGACTTTTTCTGGCAGGCCCCCGTCCAATGCGCGGTGAAATAAATCTTCAATGATGTTCTCGGCTTCACCCTGCACAACGCAATCTATGCCAAGCCTCTTGGGCTCCTTGGGAAATACATCGAATTCCCAAGCACCGGAGCCCCCAACGAGTATCTTTGCGTTAGGGTTGTTCGCCCTGATCCTCCTCATCAACCTCTCAAAGTACCACTTGTTGTATGGCTCTTTGCCCCCAGACAATCCCGCCATGGTTGAGCTAGCGGGGCCAATCCCAAACGGGTCCATCGCGGAAACTGCCCATACCTTTGCTCTGAATTTCTCAACTTCTTTCGGTACGCAGATTACTGCGTCAAAGCCCTTTTCGAGCAGGGCACTTTCCAGCCTTCGCAGCGGTAAGATTGCCAACCTGGCGATGCCATCGTCACTGTGCGGCTGTGCAAACAGCTTGCGCTCCACGTAACCTCTGAACACCGCTGGCACCTTGTCACGCGGCACGCAGGAAAGGAAACCCGCAAAAAATGACAGTTGATGGTTCAACATGTTCGACTCGTCAGCTGTAATAACCACATCGTGAGTTTGCAATTTTCTGTCCCCCAATCAAACACTTTGGATTTTATGCAGATAAATATCGGGTTTTTTTGTTATTCGCGTCTAGGGGACAAAGGATGGTGGGGTCGCCGAGATTTCGCCAACATATGAATAAAATCAGATTTCGGGAGAAAAGGACGGTAAAATGAGAAAAAAATAGGCGTGCAAAATCAGGTTACTGAAACACTTCTGGCTTCATTATCTTGTCTTAGTGCCTCTACCACATAACTAAGATTTGCCGTGAAAATATGCCCTACCACCTTGCTTAGTTCTCCAGTAGTACCATCAACTGCAATTATCCTTTCTTTGTCGTCCTTTATCAGAAGAGCCGCATAAAATGGATAAAATATCTCTGTGATGAAATCAATGCTGATGGTTCTGGCATCTTGTGGAATCCCCAATGCTCTCAATTTTTTACCATATCTAGCTATGGCTGAACTGGTCACGACCTCACAATATTTTGACCAAGTTTTAGCAATTTCGCGCTTAATCTCGCTGTCTTTAACTCTCGGCTGTATAATGTTAGTTGCTTCTACCCCTTTTGTAGCAGGTTTACTTTCATAACCAGCAAACCAATTCCCACCTACCGCTTCGTAAATATTCCAAACTTTTGTTGTCGTTGTAGTCTTTTTTATGAAGCCTTCTTTCTTAGAGTAGCTTATCTGAAACAAGTAACAAGGAAGCCAAATCGACTTGATCCATACTATCTCCTCTTTCCCAAACCCAAAAGTTCCTCTACTCTCTCTTTCTACGGTGGGGCTAATTTGTTCTTCTTCGACTAGCATGGGGAGTCCTTCTACAACTTTCTTAAATTCAATTGTTTCTAACTCAGCTATCGCAACTTTTCCTAATTTTTGCTCAATTTCATTGTTTCCCCAAAGTTCTATCCCCAGCTCGTTGGCGGACTTCTCAGCGCCTATCCTCCACCCACCAAGGCTGACTATGATTGCCTTGTTTAACCCTAGGTCTCTCGCCACATAAGACGCTTTGGAGACGACGTCTTTCTCAATTGGTTTGTCCCATGCTTTACATTCGACCATCATCCGAAAAGTTGTTATCCCATCTGATTTTTCAGCTAGAATGTCCACCTCATGCTTTCCTCCAGACTTGCCTTCCAAAGAAACGTTTCTTTTAGTCATGTAGCCATTGAGCTGGAAGAACTTCTCTATCTTTTTTTCCAGTTCATATCCCTTTTCTATAGTCATTTTTTTGGTTTCCATATACCTGAACCCATTCAATTTGCTATCAGGGTTTGTTATTTAGATTTCTATCCAAGGGATTGATAGGTGTTAGACGACCTTACCATGTCTGAAATTCAAACATATGATGGTGGGGTCGCCGAGATTTGAACTCGGGTCACTGGCTTTTTTGCGTTGGCCTACGCCCCAAAGCCAGTAGGATAGGCCAAGCTACCCCACGACCCCAGATAAAAAGCGGCGCACGGGGATAAAATCTATGGTGGTTTTAGCAGCTTCACGAGCGTTCCGTGCTTGCTCACGCGCTTGAAGCCGTGGCGCGCGTACCAAGCCACGCGTCCTTCGAAGACCTCCGCGGTGATCTCAAAGCCCTGAAAATCCATCAATATGCGCTCGAGGAGTATGTTGCCCAGCCCCTTTCCCCGCCGCTCGGTGGTTACATTTATGTT
>Ga0209609_10000394_pt1 | contig 26577 bp, 25 predicted proteins | sample LakKivw325mmetaG_FD_184136 | JGI IMG/M metagenome (GOLD analysis project Ga0209609, IMG submission 184136) | Anoxic lake water microbial communities from Lake Kivu, Rwanda to study Microbial Dark Matter (Phase II) - Lake Kivu water 325m metaG... | ecosystem: Environmental > Aquatic > Freshwater... | reverse complement strand
GATTATAAAAGCATACTCAATTCATACAAGCCGAAGTAGTCTGTATATTTCTGGTTAAGAATATATACAAAAAGCACCGAAAATAAAGAGGCCGCCCTTCAAGGGCGGCCTCTTCTAATTGCTTGTATTTAGTAGTTTAGTACTCGGGCATGGGGGGCATGGGAGGTCCCATCTTTTCCTTCTCGGGAAGATCGCAGACCAGCGATTCGGTGGTGAGGATCATGGTTGCGATACTGGCCGCATTCTCCAGAGCGGTGCGGGAGACCTTGAGAGGATCGATAATGCCCTTGCTGACCATGTCGACATAATCGTTGTTGAGCGCGTCGTAGCCGACGCCTTTCTTGCTGCGCTTGACCTTGTCGACGACCACGGAACCTTCCTGTCCGGCGTTGATGGCGATCCAGCGAAGGGGCTCTTCCACGGCCTTCTTGATGATGTCGACGCCGGTGCGTTCGTCATCTTCGGCCTTGACCTTATCGAGCACGTGCAGGGCGTTGAGCACGGCCACGCCGCCGCCCGGCAGTATGCCTTCTTCGACAGCAGCCCTGGTGGCTGAAAGGGCGTCCTCCACCCGGTGTTTCTTCTCTTTAAGTTCAACTTCGGTGGCAGCTCCGACTTTGATCACGGCAACGCCGCCGGCCAGCTTGGCCAGCCGTTCCTGCAGCTTTTCCTTATCGTAGTCGGAGGTGGTCTCGTCGATCTGGGCCTTGATTTGCTTGATGCGTGCTTTAATGGCGTCGTCGGAACCCTTGCCCTCGACGATGGTGGTGTTGTCCTTGTCAGACACCACTTTCCTGGCACGGCCGAGGTCGGCTATCGCGGCTGAGTCCAACTTGCGGCCGATCTCTTCTGAGATGACTTTGCCGCCGGTCAGCATGGCGATATCCTCAAGCATGGCCTTGCGCCTGTCGCCGAAGCCCGGCGCCTTGACGGCCAGGCAGGTGAGAGTGCCGCGCAGTTTATTGACAACCAGCGTGGCCAGGGCCTCGCCCTCGATGTCCTCGGCGATAATGACCAGGTTCTTGGATACCTGGAGCACCTTTTCCAGTATAGGAAGGAGCTCGGAGATGGCGGAGATCTTCTTGTCGGTAATGAGGATGTAGGGGTCCTCGATCTCCGTCTTCATCTGCTCGGCATTGGTAACGAAATAGGGGCTGATGTAGCCGCGGTCGAACTGCATGCCTTCGACGTAGTCGGTCTCGAACAGCAGCCCTTTGGACTCCTCGACGGTTATGACGCCGTCCTTGCCAACCTTCTCCATGACCTCGGCGATGAGGTTACCGATCTGCGGGTCGGCTGCTGAGATGGTGGCAACCTGGGCGACCTGCTCCTTGGTGGTTACGGGGGTGGCCATCTTTTTGAGCTCGGCCACCATGGCTTCGACTGCCTTCTCAACGCCGCGCTTGAGCGACATGGCATCGGCGCCTGCCGCGATGTTCTTGAACCCTTCTGTAACTATAGCCTGGGCCAACACCGTGGCGGTGGTTGTGCCATCGCCGCACTTGTCATTGGTCTTGGTGGAAGCTTCTTTGACCAACTGGGCTCCCATGTTCTCGAAGGGATCAGGGAGATCGATATCCTTGGCGATGGTAACGCCGTCGTTGATTACACTGGGCGGGCCGAATTTCTTATCAAGCGCCACGGGACGGCCGCGGGGTCCCAGTGTCACTTTTACTGCGTTGGTCAGGGCATCGATGCCGTTCTTGAGAGACCTGCGGGCATCTTCGCCGTATTTGATCTGTTTTGCCATTTATGTTTTTCCTCCTAATTAAATGTGCTTTCTCAGCAAATGAATCAGATTATGCCTTTTTTTTCTTGGCCAGGATGTCGGCTTCTCTCAGGATGATCAATTCTTCGTCGTCTTCTTTGATCTCTGTACCGCCGTATTTGGCGAAGATGACGATGTCACCTACGGCCACGTCCATGGGCAGCCTTTTACCATCGTCCGACAGCTTGCCCGGCCCAACGGCCAGTACCTTACCGTCCTGCGGTTTTTCCTTTGCAGTGTCGGGAAGGAAAATGCCGCCCTTGGTCTTTTCCTCTTTCTCAAGAGGCTTTACAACTACCCTGTCACCCAAAGGTTGAATTTTTACAGCCATGCGTACCTCCTTAAAAAATTAGCAATCTCTTTACGAGACTGCTAAGTATATTAGCATAAAAAATTATCACTGTAAAGGGGTGACTGCTAAAAAATGTATTTAACAGTATTGAGGGTTAAAAATTGTATCCGGCCTTCCGGTAGTTATCCATGGCACGCTCGTTGAGGGCCGACTTATCGGCCAGCTCGGCGGCGTGGCTCCACATACCCTGCTTCTCGTAATCGTGGAGTTTGGCATCCAGCGCTGCGGTGTCCTTCGGCGTTTCCAGGCTGCAGGCTGCGAAGCTTGAGAAGGCCCTTTGAACTTCGGCCCCACATCTGGGGCATGCCTTAAGCGGTGCATCGGACATCTTCTGCAGAGAGTCGAACCCGCTGCTGCAGAACTTGCATCCGCCGGCGACCGGCCTGTATTCGTAAATAGGCATGGTAGTTGTTTCCAAGATCAGGTTAATACTAAGGATGAGGCGTAATAGCCACGATAGTTATTATATTTGGAGGGGGGCCGTAATACCAGAAAACCCTGTAGGCCGCCGGTGTTTTTTGCTGGGCGCAGGCTTCAAAAACCTTTTCTCCTCGAGGTCCCTTCAAGCTGGTGAACTCATGGGTTTGAAGGCTATTGTGCCGGGGATTTAATGCCAGGTATTCGATAGTCTTTTTGACAGCCTTATAGCGTTTCTTAAAGGCAGGGTTGTTCTTAATCAGCTTGTAGTTTTCTTTAGCTTCAGCCGTCCAGTATATCTCGAACAAAACCGCCGACCTCAGAGGGAATTGGGATCAACTTTTGATATTCTGCCTCCGGCGGCGTCCTTGATCCCCCTTCTGACCGAAGACAGGGCATCCTGGTTATTAAACAGCCATACTTCCGCCGCAGGTATGGTCACCTGCGGATCCAGTACGATCTGACCCAGCGCATTCCGGTATATATGATAAGTAACACCTTTCTCTATGTGCACGTGCTGCAGCACCACCCTCTTTTTAGCATCGGGCTTAACGCTGTCCGCAATCTTTTCGAATACCATATCTCTTATCACCATGGCTTTCCTTTCCGGTCAACATAATAAATATTTTCTTTACGAGTTTTATTCTATCAATGGTGGGAAAAGTATACAAGTGGGAATATCCCACTTGCTATGGGATACCGTATTATTAATTGCAGATAATGTCATCGCTATAATTTATTTCTGAGTGTGAAAGGAATACCTGTTATAGTGTATAATGGTGGAAAGTGAAGAAAGCTGAGAAAAAGCAGGACTGGGATGCAGGGAGCATCAAGGCGCTCAGGAACCATCTTGACCTCACGCAGGTGGAGCTGGCCGGCCAGATGGGCATCAGGCAGCAGACGGTCAGCGAGTGGGAGCAGGGCGATTATGAGCCCAGGGGCGCTTCCGCCAAATTGCTGAGCATCATTGCAGATCGCAGCGGATTCAAATATGAGGCATGAGTGGAGAAAAAATTTTAAGTTTTTGTACACTATAACGTGTAGATACGATGGGTGCGATAACTGAGAGATCGGTCTCTGCGCTGTGGCTGTCGGGCAGGCTGTCGCGTTTCAACGACGACTCGGGCCACAGGATAGAAGTCGTCTGCCCGGGGAGGGTGAGCACGCGCGGCGGGTGCGACTTTCAGGATGTGGTGATAAAAATCGACGGGGAGAAAACAGTCGGAGATGTCGAGGTGCACCTGACCTCCGACCTGTGGCAAAGGCACGGGCACCACAGAGACGCGGGCTACAACGGGGTCATTCTGCACGTGTCCATGTGGCAACGCGGGCCGCTCCCCGTCAGGCTGCAGGACGGGAGCATACTCAGCACCATAATACTTGCCCAGTACTTAAAAACGGGAGCCAACCTGCTGCAGCATGCTGCAGCAGCACAGACCCGGCGCTGCCCGCACTTGCCCGGCTCCGCCCGGAAGGGCGACATGGTTATTGTGGAAGCCGGCCTGGCAAGGTTCGAACAGAAATCAGCCAGGTTTGCGCGGTCGCTGCAGGCGGACGATCCTGAGCAGACACTGTACAAAGCCATCTGCCGCGCTCTGGGATACGCATGGAACGTGAAGCCTTTCGAGATGCTGGCTGAAAAGGTCCCGGTGAGTTTGGTCAGGACCTGCGCCGCCGGGAGCCTGCGTGCGAAATATAAATTGCTGCTGGGTGCGTCCGGTCTTGCGCGAGAGAGGATGAGCCCGCTGCCTGATGGTGTGCCGCCCATGAAGGTGTCGGACTGGTCCACACTGTCGTCGCGGCCTTTGAACCATCCCGTTCTCAGGATCGCCGGGCTGTGTCATCTGCTTCAGCGTTATGAGGAAGCCGGCCTGGTGGGTGTGGTGATTGAGAAAATAATGAGTACGCCTGCCAGGAAGGAGGCGGCCGCACTCGAGGAGGCTATTACTGTGGTGGGGGCCGGCTCGCGGGTGTTGATAGGCGCCGGCAGGGCACGCGAGATAGCGGTGAATGCGGTGCTGCCCTTGATACATGCTTATGGGGAGCGCATCAACAATGGCCTGCTGGTAGAGAAGGCAAGAAACGTCTTCATCTCATACCCCTCACTAACACCCAATGAGCTGACGCGTTATATGAGTGGCCTGCTGGGCAACCAGGCTTGCGGCGCCTGCCGGCAGCAGGGATTGTTGCATATCTACCACATCTGGTGCCGTACAAGGGAATGCGGGAGCTGCCCCGTGTTCACTTTGCGAAGGACAGTCCCGGTATGACGTCGTGCTCCCTGCTCTTCATGTTACCGGAAATGCAGCGGTAGTAGGCACAGGAGGCTATCATGGCCGCGTTGTCCGTACACAATATGGGAGGAGGTATCAGGACGGGCAACGGTGAATCGGCCTTGAACCGCTCGCGCAGCGCAGCGTTGGATGCCACACCACCGGCCAGCATGATCTGCTTCACTCCCGTCCTCACCGCGGCCTGAATGGTCTTGCCGACCAGCACGTCTATAATGGCCTCCTGGAAGGCGGCAGCCGCCTCTCTAACCCAGCTTTCATCCTTCTCCTCTTTTTCCTCGGCCATGTGAAGCAGTGCGGTCTTGACACCGCTGAAGCTGAAATCGTCGCTCTCCTTAAGCCAGGCGCGCGGTAGGGACAGAGATGTTTTTACTCCCCTGGTGGCGGCCTGGATGGACGGGCCTCCAGGATAGGGCAAGCCCAGTATCCTGGCGCCCTTGTCGAAGGCTTCGCCGGCCGCATCGTCCCGTGTGCATCCCAACCGGAGGAAGCTGCCGTGGTCCTCCATCAGTATTATGTCGCTGTGCCCGCCGGATACGATCAGACAGAGGCAGGGCAGCCTGGGCTCTTCGCCGTACAGCCAGTTGGCGTAGATGTGCCCCTCAAGGTGGTTGATGCCGATGAAGGGAAGATCGTATGCCTGCGAGACCCCTCTGGCGAAATTTACTCCTACAATCAACGATCCTGCCAGGCCCGGTCCCACGGTGGCGGCTACGGCATCCACCTGCTCCAGACTGATGCCGGCTTCACTCAGCGCACTTGAAGCTACCGGCGTTATGGCCAGCAGGTGCTGTCGCGAGGCCACCTCCGGTACGATGCCTCCGTACCTGGCGTGTATATCCACCTGCGATGCGATCACATTGGACAGGATGGTGACGCCGTCCCTTACAACCGCTGCGGCAGTCTCATCGCAGGATGTCTCAAAGCTGAGTATATTCACGGCTGGGATTATAGCACAAAGCTAACACAGTATCCGTTGATTGCTGTTTTAGCGACGTGTTGCTACAATTAAACCCCGACTTAATTCAGCATCTGATAGCGAGGATGACAATATGGAAATAACCTGGTACGGCCACTCATGCTTCCGCATCAAGGGCAAGGAAGTAGTTATATTAATCGATCCCTGTCCCGATACCACAGGCTATTCTCTGGGCAAGGTCCAGGCGGATATTGTGGCCATCAGCCATGCTCACCCCGGCCATTCATTTCTCGACACGCTGCAGGAAGGCTACCGTGCTATAAAGGGACCGGGGGAATATGAGATAAAAGACACGTATATTACGGGCGTATCGACTTACCATGACGGCGAGCAGGGCAAGAAGTCCGGTAAGAACACAATTTATGTGATAGAGATAGAGGGCGTGACCCTGTGCCACCTGGGCGATCTGGGTCATGCGCTGAATCCCGAGGTCACGGGCGAGCTGGGAAACATCAACGTGTTGTTCGTCCCTGTGGGCGGACATTCCACCATCGGCGGCCAGACAGCGGCGGACCTGATGCGGAACCTGAACCCGGGCTTCGCAGTCCCCATGCATTACAAGACGGCGGCTGAAACGGCCGACCTCGAATTCCCCGAGAAATTCCTCAAAGAGCTCGGTGTCAAAGACTTGGCCTCGCAGCCCAAGCTTATAGTCACCAGGACCAATATCCCGCTCAGCACGCAGGTGGTATTGCTCGACTATCCGCATTAGCCCTGCTGATCGGCTTTGACATATAAAATGCCCTGACGTATCATTGCTCGATATGAGCGTCGCCAAGCGCGTTTATGATCTCCAGCAGATCGAGCTTTCCATCCAGGATCATCTCAAACAGCTTGAGGCCATGGACCTGCGCATCCGCCATAACGACCAGTACGAGCAGGCGGAAGCTGCATTGAAGACGGCTGAAAACGAGCGGGCCGGGCTGGAAAAGCAGTATAAGGAGCTGGATGCAGAGGCCGAAGCGTTGAGGTCGCAGCTGGGACAGATACAGGGCAAGCTATACGGCGGCAAGATTAAGAATCCCAAGGAGCTGATGGGCTTCGAGCAGGAGGCCTCCATGCTTAAAGCCAGCCTGGATAAAAAGGACGATGTGCTGCTGGATATGATGGAGAAGCTGGAGACGGACAGGGTCGGGATCAAGAAATTGAAGGATGTCTGCAAGGTTGCCGCCGACGCCTGGGAGAGCGAGAAGTCTGAACTGAAGGGGCAGGTGGAGAAGGCAAAAGGCGAATTGAGCGAGCTTGAGAAGAGGCGCGGCGAGCTGCTGACTTCGATCGACAAAGATACGATCGCCATATATGAAGCTGTAAAGGGAAGGAAGGGTCAGGCGGTGGTCAAGGTTGAGCAGGGGCGCTGCCTGGGCTGTCGGGTAACACTGTCCGTCAGTGAGATGCAGCATGCGCGCGGCAACGCCATAGTAACCTGCGGCAATTGCGGCCGCATTCTGTATTTGAGTTAATCTCATTTGACCTGTTGTCGGTCAAGTTGTAGAGTATTTGAGCCAAGCAGGCCGGGTGACCGCTGCGGTTCTAAAAATCGTAGAGGAAAGTCCGAACTCTTCCAGGCGGGGTGCTGGGTAACGCCCAGGGGGGGTGACCCTACGGAGAGTGCAACAGAAACATACCGCCCGTCGCACGATGGGTAAGGGTGAAATGGTGAGGTAAGAGCTCACCGGCGGCCGGGTGACCGGCCGGCCGTGCAAACCCCACCCGGAGCAAGACCTAATAGGGGGCGATGGCTTGCCTGGGCTGACCCCGGGTTGGTCGCATGACCGCCGTGGTAACATGGCGGGTAGATGGATGGTCACCGCTCCGCGCAAGCGGAGGCACAGAAATCGGCTTACAGGCCTGCTTGGCAAATATTTTCAGTAATGTTCGCATTGGAATGTTTGTTTGTAATCGCAACAATTCAGAAACAGAAATAGGCTAACAAGATAGGGCCTCCTAAAGATAATCCCAGATGTTCTATAATACGAGAACTGACATTGTCTTAAACAGGTATCTGGATTTCATTCATATGGCCCCAGTTGTATTAAATTTGTGATGCTCCTGTTGGCACTTACACCTGATGCCATGTGTTTCGATCAAATCTCTTATTTGCAACATTTTATCTTCTGGCAAAGATTTGGTTATTGAAAGGCTGTATTTTCTTCCCAAAGCCTCATATTTCCCTGATCCATAGTTGTGATAGCTTAAGATCTCAACTTCCGTTGCCGCCTTAACGTGATCTTTTACGAACTTGATGATACCCACGATATTGTCCTCGGAATCTGTGTAGCCGGGAATTATGGGAATTCTTATTGTAAGGTGAGTTTGCCTGCTATCAATAGCCCTAGACAGCTTCCTGGCATTCGCGAGTACGATGTTATTAGGCACTCCTGTGTATCTCTTGTGCTTCAGATTGTCTATCAGCTTCAGATCGTAGAATATCCAATCAGTGTACGGTAATATTTTTTCAAGATCAGGCCACCGACAATTGCCAGTAGTCTCGATTGCCGTATGAAATCCTTTTTGTCTGCAACGTTGGAGCAGGTGCAGTGTAAATTCCGGTTGAGATAACGGCTCTCCACCACCAATTGTGACACCTCCGCCTGAGATGAAGTAGTATGGTCTGTCTTTCTCCACCTCTCGAACGATCTCATTAACGGATTTCTCTTCGCCAATGATTTGTCTGGCTGAATTTGGGCAGGTATCCGCGCATTTATTAATGGAGTCACAATTGCTGCAAATCTCCCTATCTATCATCATCGCGCCATTGACAATCTTGTTCGCATTGTGGCGGCATACTTCAATACATTTCCCACATAACTTACATCTGGATTTGAAAAAGAATAGCTCTGGTTTAATAGACTGACTTTCCGGATTACAGCACCATACGCACCTTAATGGGCATCCTTTAAAAAAAACAATCGTTCTTATTCCGGGGCCATCATGGATCTGGTTTCTCTGCGTGTTTAATACGATTCCGTTTCCCATGGAATCTACCTATTGAGGTAAATGAGCGTTCACTATCTCAAATACTGATCGGTTAGATAAAAGCACACAACTATAACTTATGTTCGGTTCTGGATATGATATCGTCCTGTGTCATTTTGGCTAGATCAACAAAATACGCGCTGTATCCGGCTACCCTTACCATCAAGGTGGGGTACTTCTCAGGATGAATTTGAGCGTCCAGTAACGTTTTCTTAGAGATGGTGTTCATCTGAAGATGGTATCCACCTTCATATACATAAGTATCAACAAGGTTCGCCCATTTGTGAAGACCTTCCTCCGTCAACAAAGAATCACCGCTGAGCCATATATTGGTTATCGTACCTCCGGTAAGTGCTGCAATGGGAAGCTTGGCAACCGATCTTAGTGACGCTGTGGGACCAAGCATATCTGTTCCTTGTTGTGGTGATATTCCATCCGCCAACGGTCTCATGGACCCTTTTGGAGCCGGGAGAGCACCCACTTCAATTCCAAACGGGACATTGCAACTGGTAGGGACTGCACAAGGCCCCGGTGTACCTCCTCGCAGATTCCTATACTTTCTCACAGTCTTGGCGAAATGCATGAACACTTCCCGTGCCAGATCATCTACATAGTCATCGTCATTCCCATATTTTGGAGCCTTCAGAAGTTTCTTATGAACTTCTTCATAACCCGCAAAATCGGCTTCCAGGGCTTTTGCCAATTCTTCCAGGCTCACCATTTTACTATCGTAGACACATTTCTTCACAGATGCCAGGCTGTTAGCTAAATCTGCGATTCCTATGATCTGCACGTGAGGACCAACAGGATAACGGGCACCGCCATTTGCGCAACCCATGCCTTTTTCTATGCAGTCGTCGGTGAATATTGACTGTATCAATAGTTCACTTTTATCTGCGATTGTTTTCTCCGCAATCCATAAACCCCTCATAGTCAGGTCCACGAGGTATTCCATCTGCTTCTTGACGGCACCTTTGAAATCTTCAAAAGACTTAAGATCCTGGAGGGGGCCCGTGTCCAAGCCAACTTTCTCACCTATATGTAGTAAACCTGTTCTTTTCAAGCCACGTGTAAAAACCAGTTCCACCATGGACCCAGCATTGATAGCTCCTCCAGCAGTATGGCCAAATTGCTTGCATCCTGCGCCCTGTGGCTCTACGCATCCAATGGGCTTTACATCCCAAATAAGCTCATCCCATCTTTCGGCAGGGTCATCATTCATTCTCATCTCTATCAGTTTTTCATAGTTGAAGATAGACGGATGTCCCATTCCTGCCGCTATCAACTCACCCGTTTTTACTTTTAATTCCCAGGGCATATCTCTATGCCACATGATACAAAGGGTGGGTTGTGTTGTTCGTACGTTGAGTAGAGCTTCTATGAACATATAAGAAAGGTCATTAGCATAATATTTCAGGTTCTTATCGATGCCGCCAACATGGACTTGCTGAAATGGATAATAGCCTGGAGTGGACCAGGCAATCATTTTACTCAGCAGCCAGTGTATCCCGGTCATTTTTATCCACATGCACTCTATCAGTTCCAGTGCTTGGGCTTTCGTTAGAGCGCCGCTTTCAATATCCTTTTGGTAATACGGATAAAGGAACCTGTCCATTCTACCGAGGCCGAATCCACATCCACTCCCTTCCAACCAGAGGAAACATTGCGTAAAGAACATTGATTGCAAGGCTTCATGAAGGGTCCTTGCCGGTTCATATGGAACTCTGCCTACAATCTCTGCGATCTTCTTTAATTCACTGGCTCGAGCACGGTCTTTTTCCTTGGCCGCCAGATCCAACGCATGATTCCGGTAATTTTCGCTCCATTGCTTGATACCGCCGATCGTCTTAAGAATGGCCTCATAGAAAAATTCCTTCTCAAATTCATTCTTACCAAGCTGCGCGAGCTTTTCCTTGGCCCTTCCTTCGTACCACTTAAAGCCCTTTGCTACAATATCATCGTAAGGCGGATTTATATGCGAGCCTATACTGTGCAGATAGTTCGTTATGTTGGCAACGCCTGTATCTATCAGAATCCCCCACTCATCGGGCATTAAATCCATGGCTTTTTTAGTACAGATTTCCCTGACTGTCTTGTCTTTCCAGTAGGGCAATATTTTTTCCTTTAACTCTTTTTTCTGCTCTGGAGTCACCTTCCAGGGATCATAGTCTCTGGTGTCCAATTCCTCGAATTCATCCGGGGCCTGCAACCAGCCCAGCATAGCCGGCTTAATTGATGTGCCTTTTAACCTGCATCCAGGTTGCCCCACTATCAGTTCCAAAGGCATTATTACGGGAGGCATTGCCGAAAGTACTTCCGCAATTGCCTTACCTCGTCTCAAAACCTCTGACTCACCCTCAGTTTCCTTATAAACCTTGGTATAAATCCGCATACCGTGCAAGCAAATGTTAGGTCTCGTTTCGTGAAATTGTTGATTTAAATTCTTAACTCTCTCCGTAGAACCAATTCGTACGAGTTTTCCCTGTCTCCAATCCTGTGTCTCAAGCATTGTTACTGTCGATTGCTTAGCCATAGCGAATTCCCTCCTTATTCAGTCTAAATCGTGTTTTCATATCTTGATGTCCATGTAGTTTATGAGAATACTGTCTCTCACCGACGTAGGCAGCAACCTGTTCAGGAACATGAAAAAGGAGCTCTTGAAATCGATCTGATTGTGAAGTTTTGGTCTCTCGGACTTAAGTACCTTTACAATTTTCTTGGCTGCTTCAAGAGGTGTCGGTGCCGTTTTAACGAGTTCATCGTCCCTATCCATAAATCTCTTAGCTCTATCTCTATAAGGTGATTCCGCAGGCAACAGATGGTGGATTTTGGCACCCATGCTGGTGGAAACCTGTGCCGGTTCGATCAAGGCTACACGTATGCCAAACGGCTCGATCTCATAGCGCATGGCATCAACCATGCCTTCGATCGCGAACTTGCTTGCTACGTAGATGGAGTCGAATGGGAATGGGATCTGGCCGACCAGTGAGGACATGGCAATAACCTTACCACCGCCCTGTTTTCTCAATGAGGGAATGAAAGCCTGAAAGATGGCGGCAGTACCAATAACATTGATCTCCAAACATTTTAAGGCCGCCTCTAAATCAACTTCTTCAAAGGAATCAAAAATGCCGATGCCGGCATTAGAGAGCACGACATCAACTCTGCCATACTTCTTTAAGACACTATCACGAAATTTAAGGACCCCCGGTCGGTCGGTAATATCCAGGGTGGTGAGGAAATGGTCTCCTCCAAGACTGCTCAACTCCTTCTTTAAGGAGATAATGCCTTTTTCATCCACATCAAAGCCAGCAATATTATCGCCGCCGCTAGCCAGGAGTTTGGCTACCTCTCGCCCCATGCCATCAGCTAAACCAGTAATAACGATTGTCTCAGCCATAATGAAACCTCCTCATTGTTATTTCATCGTGTTTTCAGAAATCCGACTTCATCACCACTCGTTCACTTGTTTCATCAATGCCGCATGGTTGCTGTCGTTTGCTGAGCCATAGCGGCTCCCCTGCTTTGAATAAATTAATATCAGTAATTATATTTATGATAGTAATTAGGCTGGGAAAGTTTTTGTTTTACGTATATTAACAGCCGCTGTGTATGCTGTCAATTCGGCGTATCAACTCGGTGAACAAACTCATAAATATTAGCTCAACATAACACTGTTCTCCTGAATGACATTATAGGGAAGGACAGGTAGAGTGGAAGGTAATCAGCTTCTTCAAAGACGCCGTCTGTTAACTCTTGTATCACTCATTTTCAGGCCACAGATCTTTGGCAACATCCTTCAGCCCCAGCTCTATGAGTTTTTGCTTTTTAGGCTTGCCTGTGTTCCAATCCCATTGCCGATAATCGTAGTATTCCTTGAGTAACACAGCCATATCAGGAGCCTTACCTTCGGAAGCGCCCTCTTTAAGAGCTTCGACGGTTATTCGCGGCATTTTATCATCTTCCTGTGTTATTCCAAGTTTATTATTAATTGCTCTCTTTATAGTTATCGAACGTTCACCAATTATATTGAGGTCGGTCGGATTGCATTCCCAACCGGTGACATTAGTAAAGGCTTCTGCTATTAGGGTCGCAGAGAATGGAGCGAACTTGCAAAGGAGAAGAGAGTCGAAGTTTTCGAGGTAATTTTGCAATCTGGCTGATATGGACGCCTTTTGTTCAGACTTGAACCTGTCGTCACTTTGAGTGATATCCAGTTCGGGAATAGACCAGCCAAGCTCAACTCTATAGTAATTGCCTTTCATGTGGCATGCACCACGAGGACTCGTTGCATAGCAAATCGCCTGGCCGGGGAAAGCCCTAGCGTCGTGCATAGGTACCTCAAGTCCTTTAACATTGGCTGCTTCATCGGCGTCAATGCCCAATTCGCGTGCCATTTTACGTGTGCCCTCACCTAATATCTCGCCTATCCCCTCCCTCTTTACAATCAAATTGATCAGCTTAAGAATAGTATCAGTATCACCCCACTTTATTTTCATGCCGGCCCTTTTCTCGGAAAGAAGTCCCTTATTAAAGAGATACATTGCAAAAGCAATCGAAACACCAGCTGAAATAGTATCAATTCCATAAGCATTACAAAGGTGATTGGCTATAATAATTGATTCGAGGTCGAAATTCATGCATAGTGGGCCGAATGATCCCACTGTTTCGAATTCGGGGCCGTCTACATCAACATTTTCCCTGAAATTCAATATATGCCGGCCACATGCAACGGGACATCCATGACAGGACAAGCCCTTCACCACATACGACTCCTTCAACTTAGTAGCACTTATTTTCTCTGTGGGGAAGACATTTTTTGTAAAATACCTTGCTGGCATATCAGAAAGAAGCTGGGCGATTTCTACGTAGCCCATTGTGCCAAATTGTTTAAACATGTCCATTGACGACATAGCATGGTCCCTTGCCTGCTTTGTGAGTTCAGTGATTTTCGCCGGATTTGCCACTCCTACCTTAATGTTCCCAGCAGCGGCGATAGCCTTGAGTTTCTTGGACCCCATTAGCGCTCCCATCCCGCAACGACCGGCTGCCCTGCCATGATCGTTCATTACGCAAGCATAACTCACCATGTTTTCACCAGCCTGTCCTATGGACGCCACACTAAGCCCATCCACTTTAAGCTCAGCTTTCAGGGATTTTTGCGTCTCATAAATATCCTTACCCCATAAACTTGATGCATCCCTGATTTCAACCTTACCTTCAGTTAAATATAAATAGACAGGTCGGTCCGCTTTACCAGTCACAGCAATACCATCGAAACCTGCCGCTTTTAGTTTGACCGGAAATATACCCGCGGTTGTTGATTCTCCCCATATTCCTGTGAGTGGCGATATGCCGCATATGGCGATGCGGCTGGACATTGGAATACTCGTGCCGACAAAAGGCCCCACGGCAAGAATCAACAGTTTATCAGAGCTCAGTGGATCGCCAGGTTCAACCTGACCGTAAATTAGCCTGGCGGCCAGCGCAGAGCCACCAATATATTGTTTCAGTTCATTTGGCGGAATTTCCAGATTCTTAGTTTTGCAGGTACTGAGATCTATGTGTAGAAATCTGCCATAATATCCGAACATTATTTATTCTCCTGAAATAAAAGTTGTTCTTATTTTCCGGTTGTGGAGCTGTTAGCTATTGCCCGATCACCCTGCCCTCGAGCATTCTCGGGAAAAGCGGCTGACAATTAATATGGCAGAGCCGGATGTTCTGCAAGTCTAACAATCCTCAATATATTTGTCAATTCGCCGAACAGGTTCAATATTGTATTGCAAATAAATATAAATCAATCGCCGGGAAAAGACGTCAATTAATAATGTAAGCTATAATATTACAATTGAGATTGTGATAGAGGATTGATTTATGGCTGTAAAAACAAAAACGCTGAATAAAAGGAAATTGCAGGCACTGGCCGCAAAGAAAAGAATATTCGAGGCATCTGCCAGACTTTTTGCGGAGAAGGGATTCGAAAAAGTCAGGATAAAAGATATTTGTGATGAAATTGGTATATCAGTAGGAGCTTTCTATTGCCACTACCCTTCAAAGGATCGAATAATAGTCGACCAATACAGGAAAATTGACGAATACAATGCAACTGAGATGTTAGACATAATATCGCGCCAAAAGACCTATCGTGACAAACTTCAGGCCTGGAGCAGAATGAATCTCAGCTTCATGCTCGGTCTGGGCAAGCCCGCCATAAAAGTCACGTATGCCAGTCAAATCGGCTTAACGAAAAAGCATTCCTTCCTGATCAACAATAAAAGGCCAATCTACACGGTAGTGGAAAAGATATTAACTGAAGGGCAGAAAGCAGGCGAGTTTCGTACTGATGTTTCCGGCGAGGTTTTGATACAAACAATCAACAGAGCATTTCGTGGCTTGCTGTTTGAATGGTGCCTGGCAGGAAGCAAGTTCGATCTCGAAGCAGCCTGGAAAGATATGAACATGATTTTAAGCAAGGGCATTTACACCGACAGATCTTAACAGCGTATTCTGCCACTATTCGCATAGTTAGTTATAACATCCAAGTTACGCTATAATTCACCAGTTAAATGAGAGACAGGGTTCGGCTTACAGGCCTGCTTGGCTATTCTTATCTGCAGCCGGAAATGCGCTACAATATATGACAGCCCGCTGAGTTCAGCATAAAAAATTGTTTCCGCTGGAGTATTTAGATGCATATGAGAAAGAAAGCTGTATTGTATATACTGCTGGCGCTGGTCATGCTGGCTACCAGCCTGCCCGTGCTGGCCTGCGATTTCAAGTTTACGCCGAGTGATTCCGATAAAAAGGTGTTGCAGGGATTGCCGCCGGAGTTCCGGAGCATCAGTCAGGCATGGGACTTGCTGCAGAAGAACTACATCGATAAATCCAAACTCGATCCGGTCAAGATGGCCCAGGGCGCCATAAGGGGTATGGTGGCAGCGGTGGATGATCCGTATACCGAGTACTTCTCGCCACAGTCATTTGAGTCCACCATGATCGATTTAACAGGCCTTTACTATGGCATAGGCGCTTACATAGGAAAGAAGGAAAACCAGATAGTGATCATTTCAGCCATGCCCGCTTCGCCCGCGGAAGAGGCGGGATTGAAGTCGGGAGACATGATACTCAAGATAGACGGGCAGTCTACCGCCCAGTTGAACACAACCGAGGCCTCGCAGAAGATTAGGGGCCCGGCGGGAACGGAGGTCAAGCTCCTGATTTATCGGGAAGGCGACAAGGAACCCGTCGAGAAAAAGATCACCAGACGCGAGATCAAGCTCGATTCGGTTAAATTTGAGATGCGCGGGCAGCTGGCCTATATACGGATACTGCAGTTCATAGTTCCAACAATCAACGATTTCACGAAAGCGCTGACGGAGGCCAATCGTCAGGGCGCCAAAGGCGTCATACTCGACCTGCGCGACAATCCCGGCGGCCTGCTTTCAGAGGCTGTAGATGTGTCCAGCCAGTTTTTGATACGCGGCATCGTGGTCAAGACCGTGGATAAGGACGGACTGGAGACGGTCCAGAAGGTGAAGCCGGGCGGCATAGCCAAGGATATTCCTCTGATAGTGCTGGTCAACAAGGGCAGCGCCAGCGCCAGCGAGATCGTGGCGGGCGCGCTGCAGGACAACGGCCGGGCCAAGCTGGCCGGTGAGAAGACATTCGGCAAAGCCAGCGTACAGAATTTCGTAAGGCTAGACGACGGATCAGCCATCAAAGTAACCACGGCGCACTATTACACGCCCAACGGCACGCTAATCAGCGACACCGGCCTGACTCCCGATTACCCTCTGGAACTCAAGGACGAGGAGCTGACCAAGTGGGCTGAGAATTACCTGAACGATATTATCTCGCAGCAGCCGGCGCCAGCGCCGTCCACGGCCAAATAGAATAGGGACGAAGGCTAATCGACGGCCATGGCGGCGAAATACCTGTGCAATCTGTCGTCGCCCGTTAACTCGGGGTGAAAGGAGGTCGCCAGCAGCCTGTCCTGCACGGCTGTCACAATCCGGCCTCCGGGCAACTTGGCCAGCACCTGCACACCCTCCCCAACCTTCTCTATCAGCGGTGCGCGGATAAATACCGCCGGGAAAGGCCCTCCCTTTATTCCTGATACCTGTAACAGCGTTTCGAAGCTGTCCACCTGGCGGCCGAAGGCGTTGCGCTTTACTGTGATGTTCATGAGCCCCAGGGTTTCCATGGGGGTGCCATCGGGGTTTGCCGCCCCTCTGGCCAGACATATCATGCCGGCGCAGGTGCCCCACACGGGCACACCTTTCTTTACCAGATTTTTTACCGGCTCGATCAGTCCGAAGCTGTCCATCAGCTTCATCATGGTGGTGCTTTCACCGCCCGGTATGATCAGTCCGCCGACCCGCTCCAGCTGACGAGGCAGCTTCACCTCGATCGCATCGATGCCGATCCCCTGGAGCATGAGTATATGCTCTATAAAAGCGCCCTGTAGAGACAGGACTCCTATAGTCGGGTTGTTTTTTTTCTGATGCGATGTCCCGACGGTCATAATTTATGAGCGCCGCCCGCCTTTGGAGGCGGGCGGCGCATGTCCTCGCTTACAACGGTGAGATTATACTACAGGATAGGTAAATATTTCTTGATCTCGTACTCTGTAACCTGGATCCTGTAATTATTGTATTCCACTTTCTTGTTCTGTATAAAGGCGTTGAACAGGTGATCGCCCAATGCTTTTTTAACCAGCTGGCTTTTTTCGGTCAATGCAATGGCCTGCGAGAGGCTGCCCGGCAGCGTTTTAATGCCGCGCCTCCTCCTCTGTTCCTCGCTCATCTGGTAAACGTTCTCTTCGACGGGAGTGGGCGGCTCCAACTCTTTCTCTATGCCTTCCAGGCCGGCTGCCAGCATTACGCTGAAAACAAGGTAGGGATTGCAGGCCGGATCTGGCGAGCGGTATTCCATGCGGGTGGCCATCTCGCGTCCGGGCTTGTACTCGGGCACCCTGATCAGGTCCGCACGGTTGCGCCGGGCCCAGGAGATATAGACGGGCGCCTCGTAGCCGGGCACCAGGCGTTTATATGAATTCACCCACTGGCTGGTGACGGCGGTTATCTCAGGAGCGTGTTTAAGCAGTCCGGCGATGTAGCTCCTGGCGATTTTAGACAGGTGGAAGGGATCATTTTTATCGAAAAAGGCGTTCCTGTCGCCCTTGAAGAGCGATTGATGCACATGCATGCCGCTGCCGTTCTCGCCGAAGATAGGTTTGGGCATGAAGGTCGCATATACGCCGTTCTCCATGGCCACCTGCTTGACCACCAGCCTGTAGGTCATAACGTTGTCCGCCATGGTCAGCGCATCGGTATAGCGCATGTCGATTTCGTGCTGGCTGGGAGCGACCTCGTGGTGCGAATACTCGATGCCGATGCCCATCTCCTCCAGCGCCAGCACCGTCTGCCTGCGCAGGTCTACGGCCATGTCCAGCGGGACCAGATCGAAGTAGCCGCCGGAATCGAGAATCTCGGTGCCACCGCTGCTCTTGAAGTAGAAGAACTCGAGCTCGGGTCCCACATAGAAGGTGTAGCCCAGGTCGGCGGCCCGCTTGAGGTTCTGCTTGAGTATATACCTGGGATCGCCCTCAAAAGGTTTTCCCTCCGGTTTATAGATATCGCAGAACATGCGCCCGACCGACTGCTCCTTGGGCCTCCAGGGCAGCAGCTGGAAGGTGTCGGGATCGGGCATGGCGATCATATCGCTCTCGTCTATGCGGGCGTAGCCCTCAATTGACGAGCCGTCGAAGCCCATGCCTTCCTCCATGGCACGCTCAAGCTCTTCGATTGTGATGGAAAAGCTCTTGAGGAAGCCAAGGATGTCGGTGAACCACAGGTTGATGAATTTGATATCGTGCTCCTTTGCCATTTTGAGCACGTATTCAACGGCTTCATCTCTGTCTTTCTTTGCCATATTTCCTCCTGGTATATTATTTATTTCATCAGGCAGCATGTTTTCTGCCGATCACAATTAATTTATCAGCCATTTGTTACAAACAGATTAATTATTCAGGGAAAACACCCTTTATGGCCAGGTAATCACGCGGTTTTTGCCCTTTGTTTATACAATTTGGTAAAAATCCTCTGTCATTTAGCAGTTATGCAGGTTTCTCCATTGTCGCTTGTCCTTACCCTGACGGCGTTATCCATCGGCAGGATAAAAATCATGCCGTCCCCTTCCCGGCCGGTCTTGGAGGCCTGGCATATAGCGTCAACCGCAGGCAGACTACTTTCGTCGGACAGAACCACTTCCAGCTTGACTTTAGGCAGGAAATCGACCCTGTATTCTCCGGCACGCCATTGCAGGGCTATACCTTTTTGTCTTCCCCTGCCGCTGACTCTGGTCACGGTCATGGCATGAATTCCTATTTTCTCAAGGGCCAGCTTGACTGCGTCCAGTTTTTCAGGCCTCAGTATTGCCTCTATCTTCTTCATTACGATACACCTCCGTAAGCGTTTTCACCGTGTTGTGAGATATCCAGTCCCACGGACTCTTCCTCTTCCCTGACCCTCAGCCCCACAGTCGCTTTGAGAGCGCTGGCCAGCAGCCATGACACTACGAAAGAGTAGATGGCGGTTGCCGCTATGGCCGCCAGCTGCACTGGAACCTGCATCCAGTTTCCATCCAGCAGGCCGGAAGCTGCAGGATTGACCATGGTGGTGGCAAAGATACCGGTCGCCACCGCTCCCCAGATGCCGCCCATACCGTGGCAGGCGAATACATCCAGCGACTCATCTATCCGTGCTGCTTTTGATCTCCAGATCATCACGTAGTACGAGATAACCGATGCAATGGCGCCAATCGGTACGGCAGCCCAGACAGGAACATAGCCGGCTGCCGGAGTGATGGCTACCAATCCCACAACTGCTCCGGTTGCGGCACCGAGTACAGAAGGCCGGCGGTGTATCCATCCCAGCAGCATCCAGGTCAGCCCGGCTGCCGCTGCTGAAGTGTTCGTGGAGAGGAATGCGCTGGCCGCCAGCCCGCCGGCCGTGAGGGCGCTGCCTGCATTGAAGCCAAACCATCCGAACCAGAGCAATGCAGCTCCCAGCACAACGTAGGGTATATTATTAGGTTCCATCGGCTCGCGATCTTTAAAACCCATGCGCGGGCCCAGCACCAGCGCCAGTGCAAGGGCCGAGATGCCGGCGTTAACGTGCACGACGGTGCCGCCGGCGAAATCGAGAGCGCCCATCCTAGCCAGCCATCCTCCGCTGCCCCATACCCAATGCGCTATCGGGCAGTAGACCAGTGTAAACCAGAGCGCTGCGAAAGCCAGCAGCGCGCCGAACTTTATGCGCTCTACCGCGGCACCCGTCCAGAGCGCCACGGTAATGATGGCAAAAGTAGCCTGAAATGCAGCAAATGCCAGATGTGGCACAGTCACAGCATATACTGCCGAGGCAGCCTGCCCCACTCCAGCCAGCCCGAACCAGGATAAGTCGCCGATCAGTCCTTTGACATCAGGGCCGAAAGCCAGCGTATACCCGTACATGATCCAGAGGATGGATATCAGGCAAAGGATAGCGAAGCTCATCATAATAGTGGAAAGCAGATTTTTTCTGCGCACCATTCCTCCGTAAAAGAATGCGAGCGCGGGAGTCATAAGCAGGACCAGGGCGGAGGAAACAAGTAACCATGCTGTGTCACCGGAATTCATGATAAACCTCCTCAATATTGTTATGGGAACAATATTAGAGAAGGTCTGTTGCGGGCCTGTTACAGCAGCGTTAAGATTGTGTTACGGCGAATTATCGCTATTGTCCATGTCTTTGAACTTGTAGCCTATGTTGCGCACCGTGTCGATAAAAGAATGCGCCGGATCCTCGATTTTGCTGCGTAATCTTCGAATATGCACGTCTACGGTCCTGTCGCCGCCGTAGTAGTCATAGCCCCAAACCTCGTTGAGCAAAGCCTGGCGTGTATAGACCTTGCCTCTGTTGGTCGCCATCAGCTTGAGCAGTTCGTACTCTTTGAAGGTAAGGGCGAGCAGCCTGCCTCCCAGCTCAACCTCGCAACGCAACGGATTAATAGACAGGTCTCCCACCTTTATTATTCCGCTTTCATTTGACGCGGCGTTCCCGTTAATAGCTCTGCGGATTCTGTATGCCAGCTCATCGATATTCCACGGATGTACAACGAAATCAGTCAGGCCTGCCTCCCTGTCAACTGCAGCCAGTGTCGAAATGGTAACAACAGCGATGGCCGGGACAATTCTACGCAGCTTCAGCTTTCTGAACCATTGCCAGGCTGATTCTCCGCGTGAAGAGACCGACGACATATCCACCAGTACAATATTGAAAGTCTGTCTGGCATCCTGCTGGATAACATCATCGGCATATCTACAAGCCGTGCAGGAGAAACCCATGCGGCTCAAGCCAGCGCTGAGGTCTCTCACACGGTCCATCTCGTTGGTAACGATTAGAATATTGTACACGTCTCTCTAATGTTATTATAACAATTCGCCAAACGGTCGCAGCCTGGATACGTCCAGCAGGCCGCAGATGGAGTGATTGGTCACAGCAATGCCGCTCTCGATTACGGCTGTGGCCGCATTCAGCCCGCTGAAAGTAACCAGCCCGGCCCGCTCTGGATTGAAAGGTATCTCACAGATCTTTTCTCCCGGCCTGGCCAGGAAGGCCCGGGTGACAAGGCCGCTGTTCTTCATCCGCTGCAGCAGCTCATCAGCTTTGCCACAGGACAGCATGGGTATTTCACAGTAATCGGCCAGCACCTTGCCGTTGCCGCCGGTGGCGCCAAGTACGTCGGTCATCCTGCCGGCGATAAATATATCGGAAGGATCGATGGTTGATCCCGTGAACTCCACAAGGTCTACAAATCTGAAAGGTAGACTATTTTTTATCTGGAGCAGGCCCCCGAAACGCGCATATACCGGTATGCCCGATTTGAGCAGGCAGCCGTTTACAGCGACGTTGCAAACAGTCGCGAGCCCGACCTGTCCCTCAGGGACCATGATACCTCCCAGATTGTTGCCTTCGCCGGCCAGCGTTACCATGCTGGATGAGGCCAGTCCGCCCTGGAACACGGCATTCATGATTTTCAGTGCGGATGGAAACTGGTTGCGGTCGAAGAGCGATACATCTACGGGTATGCGTCCCGTGCCTGAGCGCAGGCCTACATTGGTCTGGTAGGCCATGCGCTCTATCCTGGAGCCGACGAAGCCGATCTTGTCGGTAACAAGCGAATTTCTCAGTTCCTCGAGGCCGGGCACGGTAATGGTGCGGCCGTCCTTATGACCCGCCGAGCGGGTCAGGCCGCGTTCATCCATTATCTTCAAATGGTAGCGCACAGTCCTTTCGCCCAGGTAGATGCCCTGTTCTTCCAGCAGGCTCGATATGACGCGGCTGCCCATGGGCGCCTGCGCGTCGCTCAGTATCTTCAGTATGGCCGTGATCTTTCTTTCTACGTCGCGCGTTTCCTGTCCGATCATATCCTGATCACCTCACTGCAGCCTCACAGGTATCCCCTTTGCGGCCAGATATTCCTTGGTCTGTTTGATTGAGTACTCCCTGTAATGAAAAATGCTGGCGGCCAGCACGGCATCCGCTCTACCCAGGGCCAGTGCCTGATAGAGGTGCTCCAGCGTGCCGGCACCCCCACTGGCGATAACGGGTACCGACACCAGTTCACTGACGGCGCAGTTGAGCTCATTGTCGTAGCCCGACCTCTGGCCGTCCGAATCCCAGCTGGTCAGTAATATCTCACCTGCACCGATGTTGACTGCTTTCTCGACCCAATCAAGCACGTCGATGCCGGTAGGTTTACGCCCACCGTGCGTGCAGACCTCCCAGGAGACGAGGCTGTTTTTAACACAGCGCCTGGCATCCACCGCCAGCACCATGCATTGCCTGCCGAAAATGGCGGCGCCATCCTTGAGGAGCTCGGGATTCTGTACGGCGGCGGTATTGACGGACACTTTATCGGCGCCTGCCTTCAACATGCGCCGCATATCGTCTATGGTGCGTAGTCCGCCGCCCACGCAAAGGGGGACAAAAACCTGTTTGGCCACGCTCTCCACTACGTGAACCATGGTATCCCGGCCTTCCGGAGTGGCTCCAATATCCAGGAAGACCAGTTCATCGGCCCCTTCGCGGTAATAGAAGGCCGCCTGCTCCACCGGGTCTCCGGCATCGCGCAGATTTGTGAAGCTCGTGCCTTTGACCACACGCCCGCCAGTTACATCCAGGCACGGGATAATACGTTTGGTCAACATGTGGCTACGACCCTTTTACAGCTAATTTCAAGAAGTTTGAATACATCTTCAATCCGAACTTGCCGCTTTTTTCAGGGTGGAATTGCGTCGCGAAAAGATTGTCCCTGATAATCATCGAACAGAATTGGAAGCCGTATTCCGTTGTTCCGGCAACCACGGAACTGTCCTGCGGCAGCGCATAATAGCTGTGTACAAAATAGAAGTTGGTGTTATCCGGAATGCCGCTGAAAATGGGGTGCGGACAGGCCTGTTTAACCTGGTTCCATCCCATGTGCGGGATCTTCAATCCGGCAGGGAGTTTGCGGACTCTGCCCGGTATGATGCCCAGACATTCATGCTCACCGTTCTCCTCGGTCGCGCTGAGCAGCACCTGCAGGCCCACGCAAATAGCAAAGAGAGGCTTTTTTAACTCAACCAGCTTCCTGACCGATTCATCGATTCCGGCGGCCGATAGCCTCTTCATCGTGTCCGCTGCCGCGCCGACGCCGGGCAGGAACACAGCGTCGGACCCGAGGATGACAGAGGCGGAGGCAGTGACGATGGGCCGATAGCCGAGCCTCGCCAAGGCATTAACAACGCTGCCGATGTTGCCGCCACCATAATCGATTACGGCAATAGACATGCTGTCTTTATTCATATATTCCAACTATTATAACGGGCGGTATACGGAAACCCATTTCCGTAATTTTAACATTGTGAGATTTCGCTGTCAATACGAGACAACTGAGAAGACAGGTTGTTATTTTAAGAAGCAGATTGCCCTCTGGCTTTTGGGGTCAGCCATGATTTGGGCACGTCGGCCCCCTGATGAAGACGGAACGTCGATTAAGCTAACAACAGATGAGAACTCAGCCAGCTCCGGCAGCATGTCTTTCAGCACGTTTGAAGAATCTTGGAAGAAACCGTTATTGTAGGCGGCTTCTTTGTCACCGGGATAGACAGGCAAATAGATTATCTGGGACTCCACCAGGTCCTGGAAGAAATGCGTTCCGTAGGACACCTCGGGCACATGCCCCATTTCCTCGCGGGCGATTTCGACCAGCACCGACGTGTTGCTGATGTCGGCATAGCCGACGTTTACACCCAGATCGATGTTGCTGCTGCCCCAGCGGCCCGGACCCATGGTGATCAACCTCCCTTCCTTAATATTGGGGTGCTTATTGACGCGGCCGACGATCCGGCCGATGGATTTCTTAATTTCCGGTGATTCGATGCGGCTGTATTTGAGGGGATCGATATACAGGATATATTTGATATCGGCGGCCATTCCGCCGCTGATGAACTTTTTAGCTTTAAACAGAACGCTTTTATTCGGAATGTTTTCCGGGATTGTGATCGGGCCCGAAGTTCCCGGCACCTGCAAAGACCTGCACTGCAGCAGATTTATCTTGATGACACCATCCGCTGTTATATGTGCGGTGAACTCAACGTCTACAGGATGTCCCTGGGCGGATTCCAGTTTGGTCAGCAGGTCGTTCATGATCTTGATGAATGGAGTTTTTTTCAGCAAGGAATCAAAGGTTAGAACCAGGTTGTCGCCCGATCCAGCCGGGCAATTACCGATAATGGCACGAGGGAAGCCTTCCTTCATAATGGAAGCGATTAAATTGAGATTGGGATAATCGCCGTCATCCAGTACCTCCGCTATGGGAAGGGTGATCAACTCATTGAGCTTGATATCCAGCAGGTCGACGTTATGTTGGGAGTACCGGGCGATTTTAGCGCCGATCTCTGGCCGCAGGTCGGGGTGGCTGACGGCAATCATCCTGGTATAGTCACCGCTGACACGGTTCACGGCACGGGTGCCCAAACCGAACACCAATCGCAGCATTCCCTTCTGCCGGTCTATGCGGTCGGTCCAGGCATAGAGGTTTTTTGAGAAGGCGACGCCTGCCAGCGTGGGGAAGAAGTAGTCCTTGTAGGGCATGCCGGATACCCGCTGCACCAGTATTGCCATCTGCTCATCGTTCTCGCCCAGTCCCTGGTTGTGCCTGTAAGTCAGGGCATCGGGATTGAGCGCGCTGGCATACACGAGTTTAACCGCGCGCAGGAACGCCTCCATCCTCTCGTCCGGCGTCCCCTGGTTGGCGCAGAATTCACTGCGATACTTGCCCGCGAAAGCATTGCCGAAGCTGTCCTCAAGCAGACTGCTGGACCTGACGATGATCGGGGCCTGCCCGAAATAGTCCAGCATATCTCGGAATTGCTCCATTATCTCCTGAGGAAATTTGCCCTGAACAAATTGTCTCTCGATCTCCTCGAATTCCTCGTAGGAAATCTGCCAGTCCTGTGTGAGCTGCAGGCGAAGCTGAAAAAGGTGATTGTTGACCAGAAAGGTAAAGAAAACATCCGACCCTATATAGAATGAATCGTGCGCCTCGAGGGCTTGAGAGAAATCGATCTCACCCTTTTCAGCCAGCAATATGCGCCGCGCCAGCAACATACCGGCGGCCTTGCCTCCAATGCGGCCTGACCCGATCAGCCTGTTCCTTATATTAATAAGATCGTCGGCAGTCATATATTTATCCGCCAGTTTAATGAAAGCGGGCTGATCGCCCAGCATCATGCGGGAAAGCTCGTGTTTAAGTGGTATTATCTCCTCCATTTGTCCGTGTGAATCAGGCGCCGCCGACTGGTATTGCAGCAGCTTGGTGTAAACGCTTTCCCAGGGAGCAATAGAGGTGAAGGCTATGCTGAGAGGTTGCTTATGGGCAGTTGAGGATACGGCCGCCGCCTCACCGCTCTGAAATACGGGCACCCACCTGTCCTGGTCGATCAGATGGGGCAGGAACATCTGTGCCGAGTAGCGTTCCCAGACTTTGAGCGGATGTATATACGTCGCATCGTTGACATGGTACACGTCGATCAGTATTTGCGTTGTCTCTCTAATCCTGGCGACCACCGAATGTGTATGTTTTCCCCTGGTCAGGCCGAAATATGCCACCGGCCCGAGCTCAAAGATGTAGGGGCAGGTCACCTGGAAGAAATTGGCCAGCAGCTCATCGGTGGCCCATTGCGCGACAAGCGAGGACAGGTTGTCGAATACATAGCATGCATCGCGGCTGTTTTTCGAAATAATGTTGTGTATTTGCCCGCTGAAAGCATCGAAACCGGGCCTGGGATCGATCTCAATGATCTGAAGGTTGGGTCCGCGTTTCAGGATGGGGGGATGTGAGGCAAAACGCAGGTAGATGCAATTATGGCCATCGGCTACGGCGCGGTTGGCGAACGCCTGCGCAAATGAGGTGTAATCTTCCAGGTTGTCGATCTGCCAGACCAGGTTATCGCCAGCGCGTACTTCCTGGATCAGATCATCCAGCGCAGCTATTCCGCTGCTGAATTTTACGGGCTTCGTTTTCTTTCTCATGCGCAGACTTGCCCCGGCAATTTATACCCGTCGGCTTGAACTCATGCAGGATAGTATCGGTCGACCCCGGAATCGTGTTGCGTCAAAATAAAGTGTTACCGAAAGCATAACCGTTGCGTCATAATTTCGGTTACCGACGTTGATGTTCTGCTAAATGCCAAAGTTGCTGC
>Ga0209609_10000393_pt1 | contig 26582 bp, 20 predicted proteins | sample LakKivw325mmetaG_FD_184136 | JGI IMG/M metagenome (GOLD analysis project Ga0209609, IMG submission 184136) | Anoxic lake water microbial communities from Lake Kivu, Rwanda to study Microbial Dark Matter (Phase II) - Lake Kivu water 325m metaG... | ecosystem: Environmental > Aquatic > Freshwater... | reverse complement strand
GATTATGATATAGTGGGAAATTGGAAAAAACCAATGTGGTTTACAAATGATGGAAGCAATTTTTTTAGTACATATCATTTAATTGTCAGTCCGGTAGTTGGCGAAATAAAAGCTGCAGATGATATAAATGGTGATGGATATATTGACTTGGTGTTTAATTCCAGTCAGAATAACCTTCTGGCGTGGTACAGAAACAAAGGCGACCAAACATTTGAAGGTCCGAATGTCATTTGCGGCATGTACCCGGCCTTTTTCGAATCATGCTTACCGATTGATATTGACAATGACGGTGATAAGGATATCATTGCCGACAATTATTACAACAATCAAATAGTCGTATATGAAAATACAGGATCAGGCGTTTTTCGCGTAAAACAAACAATCAGTGATTTTGGCAATATTGGGATTTATTTTTCAATCGATGATATGGATCAGGACGGTGACAATGATATTGTTTTCACTTTTGAATATTGTAATGAGGGTATTTATCTGATTGAAAACGGGGCCAATGGATTATTCAATGTTCCTGAGAAAATATCGGATGTCAGTACCGAAAGGGTTATCCTTGCCGATATCAATAATGACGGTTTAAAAGATATCATAGGCGTCGGTCATGATTTGATATTTTGGTTAAGGAACAGAGGTGCCAATGAATTTGAGAATCCGGTTTTCATCGATTATTCTTTTGGGGATTTTCGTAAGGCAGCCACGACGGACCTTGATGGCAACGGATTTCAGGATCTCTTGATATCCTCGGATGATGACCATGACGGCGGTTCATTGTATTGGTATTCAAATACTGAAGCCGGCTTCAACCACAATAAAACAGTGATCGTCCCCGACTCAGTTTTCAATTTTTATACGGATGACATGGATGGTGACGGCCTTGCCGATATCATTGTCGGATGTTCCAATGATTCACTCTATTTACTGGCAAATACAGGTGATGCAGCATTTGATGTTTACCGGATTATTACCGGGGAGGGAAAAAGAAGATGGGCTGCAACTGACTTCGATGGAGATGGTCTGAAAGACATTATATCCTCTTATTATTTTTGTAATGAGAAATCAAGGCATGTCTTAGGATGGTACAGGAACAGGGGTGGAAATGAATTTGATCCTATAAGACAATTGGGTGATTATTATGAAAAAATCAGAAGTCTTTATGTCAATGATCTAGATCTGGACGGGGATCCTGATATTATCTGCGGTAACAATATTTATTATAATGACGGTACCGGAAACATTTTAAAAAGAGTTCATTTCTGGAACAGTGAACAATCGGCAGCTCAGGATATGGATGGAGATGGTGACGCCGATATCGTGTGTACATACGAGTATGGATATTCTTTATTCTGGTATCAAAATTTGCTGAATACATGTGACACGGTATACAGCGTCATTTGCCGGGGCGACAGCCTGAAGTTCTTCGACGCATGGCTCTTTGATCCGGGGATTTATCAACATTCTGCAGCCAACCAATATAATGGCTTCAACAAGATTGTGCTCCTTCTGGAAACCGATACCGTTTTTCCTGCGGAGCCTGTGATCAACGGGCCGGTAATGACTGCTGAAACAGAAACGGAACACTATTCCGTCACCCCTGAGAAGTACACTGAGTACTATTGGGGGATCGAAAACGGGGATTTGCAATCGTTAATATATCAGACTCAGGCCGACATAAAATGGAGAGGCCCTGGAATGGGTAATATTGAAGTGTATGCCATCAAAACCAGGTCAGGTTGCCATTCACGTTCGTCGCTATCAGTGGATGTTCGCAAAAAAGAAAGCGATGAGATCATCATATGCCCCAATCCTGCTCACGGCCAGGCATACATTACCTCCACCTGGAATCCAGTCACGGTGGAAATTTTTAACACCATGGGGCGGATCGTCATCTTGACTACCAATGAAAAACCGGTTGATGTTTCATTCTTATCCGCAGGTCTTTACATCGTTTCCTTAAAGGATGCTTCCGGTAAACAGCTGGGATGGCAAAAAATGATCGTCATTGGGGGTAATCTGTAAGCACGATAAAAATAACCACCCATGAAAACGCTATGGTTTTTACCCTGTTTGATGTTGGCAGCTTTCATCTCTCATGGTCAGAATATCATCCATGTCCCTTCTCAATATCTGACCATTCAGGGCGGTATCAATGCCGCCGCTGACGGTGACACAGTCCTTGTTGATGAAGGCCTCTACAAAGAAAATATCTATTTTTTGGGGAAAAAGATAACGGTGGCCAGTCAGTTCCTGGAGGATGGCGATTCAAGCCACATCGTGAACACCGTCATCGACGGCAGCAATGCCTCCGGCGAAGAATACGCCTCGGTGGTGCATTTTGTCTCCGGTGAGGATACCAACTCCGTGCTGGAGGGTTTCACGCTGCCACATGGCGAAGGTTACCAGCACAGGATGGGAGGGGCCATACTGGTCTCAGAGTCAGGGGCCAGGATCGTCTCCAACATCATCACCTGTTCAAAGCTGATAGCCTGGCAATCAAAGGGAGCGGGCATCTTTGCCGCCAGCTGGGAGACCGGAACCAATTTCTGGGTGATCATCGAAGACAATGTCATTATCTGCGACTCGGCCTATTCGGTCCAGGATGACGGCGCCTTCGGCGGGGGTATATATATCGAGACCATGAACGCCAGGATCAGGGGTAATATCATTACCGCCAACCTGACCAATGGCGGCATCCACTGCGTGGGAGGAGGCATCGCCTGTTACGGATATGATAAAACCCAGACCGTGGAGATCAGGGACAATGAAATTTACAACAACCGCTGCAAGGGCACGAAAAATATCGGAGGCGGCGTGTTTGTATGGAATTGCATCGCTCACATCATCGATAACCATATCTATAAAAATATTTGCGAGGGCGAGGAGCAGATCTTCAGCTATGCCAGCGGTGGCGGTATCGGCATAGACAACGTCAACGGTGGCACCATGATCAGCGGTAACTTAATTGAGAAGAATGAGTGTAAGAATGCTCAATTCCTTGGCCGGGGCGGAGGCCTGCAGGTGTGGTACAATGACAGCGCGGTTGAATCACTCAATCCGGTCTATATCGACGGCAACACCTTCAGGAAGAATAAAGCCCTTTATGGCGGGGGAGTTTATGCCCGGTCCACCAATATCTCGTTCACGAACAATTTCTTCGACGACAATTATGCTCTCGATCTGGGAGGCGCCATATGCCTGGCCGGGTTACTTGATGAATCGGCGAATGTCCGTATAATGAACAACACCTTTCTTAGCAATGCTGCCGTCATGCAGGGCGCCAGCGTTTACAATTCCATGCAGACCAGCCTGATTCTTATGAACAATCTTTTCTGGCAGGACCTCGCGGCCGATGAGATCACCGTCGGGCTGGCCGACATGGCCATGTATTATTGTGATGTCTCGACCGATTCGATCAATGGTGAGTGGGTAGGAGACTTTAACTTCAGGGAGGATCCGAAGCTTGAAAAGGGATGCATCCTGGCGACGGGAAGCCCCTGTGTGAACACCGGCGGGGAAAGCGTCACGGTCTTCGGAAATACTTTTTACGCCCCGCAGCATGATATCAGGAGAATACCCCGGCCACAGGACGGCTATTTCGACGTCGGTGCCTACGAACTTTTATTTGCCAAGGAGGAGAGCCTTACATTCGACGATCTCATAAGATATTACATGGTTTACTTTCCGGCAGCCTTTTACAGGTCGCCGAGCCTGCCGGTGGTGATCAACCTGCATGGGGAAGGCAGGGACGCACAATACCAGATGGACTGGACAGGGATGAATGCTGTGGCCGACACCATGGGTTTCATCGTTGTTTATCCCGACGCGGTTAACGGCCGATGGAACGCCTTCCTTGACGATACAATCAATGATGTCGGGTTTATCAATGCCATGATCGACGATCTGCATGGCAAGTACAATGCCGACCTTAACCGGATATACGCCTGCGGTCATTCGCTGGGAGGCTTCATGAGCACCACACTGGCCTGTGAGCTGGGTCACCGCATCACGGCAGTCGCCACCGAAGGCGGCGGCATCGGGGAGAACATCTCAAGCGGTTGTGACATCCCCCGCCACATGCCGGTGCTAGTGATCCACGGCACCGCCGATGTGGAGGAGCCATACAGCCAGGCTGTGGAGACCGTAAATTTCTGGAATGCACATAACGGCTGCCAGGTTTTTGGGACGGAGGATCTCCCTGACCTTGATCCCGATGACGGCAGCACCGTTGAAAAAACTACTTTTATGAATGATGACAAAAGCTGCAGCGTGGTTTTGTACAAGGTTTTAAACGGAGGCCACCAGTGGCCCGGAGCGGAATGGACGGAAGAAGGGGAAGGCAACCGTAATATGGATATCGATGCCGGTGTGGAGATGTGGCAATTTTTCAGCCGGTACAAATTATCCGATTTTATATCCGCAGTCCCCGAATACAAAGAACCCTCTCTTCCGTTGAAAACCTACCCGAATCCCTTCACAAGCACAGTTACGCTGGAATACACGCTGACAGTACCCGGCATGGTGGAGATCACGATATTCAACCATCTCGGGGAGGTGGTCGATGACATGAAAGAGATGTGCTCACAGGGCAGGCAGACCTTTGTCTGGCATGCAGGTCATCTGACCGCCGGCATCTATTACTACAGGCTTCAGGCAGGGGAACGGATGGCATCAGGCAAGCTTATGCTGATAAGGTAGTGAGGTTGCAGCAAGATTTACAGAATCCCGTATTGGATGATTGCCGACAGGATATATTGACTTTCCCCCCAATGTTATTATCTTAGCTGTTTAAATCTTAAAACGATTGCCCTATGAAACATCATGACACCAGCTCACAACTAATCAGGATTTTCAGCCTGTTCATCATGTTTTGCATGATGACGTCGAAACAGAAAAAGTATTGATCGGGATACCCTTGGGACAGGCCGAATTCAATAAAGGCGGCATCCTGGGCGTCGATGACAAACCTTCGGGTGGCCAGGAAGGTTATCCTTTCTTACTGGAACAGAATCGCCCCCAATCCTTTCACTTCGCTCACCACCCTTTCTTTCAGCCTGGAGAAACAAGATCATGTCATTCTGAAAGTGTCAGATTGTCAGGGCAATGAAGTGGCCAGGCCGGTAAATAAGATAATGTCGACCGGACATTATGACAACGAGTGGAACGGCTCTTTTTTGCCAGCAGGTATTTACACCTGCATATTATCGGTGGACGGAGTCATGAAGGATAAAAAGATGGTTCATATTTGAATTCTTCACTTGTAGAACAATTTATAAGTCTAAAAACATGCATAATTACGCGCTAATTCAAACCAGAGCCATTGATAATCGTTCAAAGATAGGCACCCCGGCATGTATTCCGGTGTTTACTTTTATTGATGATAAGTTTCGTTTTCCCGTCAGCAGAACCGGTTGACCAATTGGCACCTGTGAAGAAAACATGCAAGTAACAAAACCTCTAACCAGGTAGACGTATTTCTTTATCTTTGTGAGGCAAAGTATCGGGAAATGGCATGCGGTTGCTTTCTCCCCGATTAATCGACATGACATTTAAACCATGATGTTACTGCAACCCAAATCGTGATTACCATGAAAAGCTGCACACCGATAATACTACTCCTGACGGCTCTGGCCGTTGTCACATTGACAACATGTAAGAAGGAACAATCACATGATGGAGACGATAGTCATAAAGAAACAAGCGATTATTATGTCCTGGACATCAAGCAAGGGCTTCCAAGGCAGGGATGTACCCTCTTGAATGTGAATTCGTACCAGCAAACCACCGAATATACCTGCGGCCCTTCAGCCGTGATAACCCTGTTACGCTATTACGGAAGGGAAGGCGATGAGATGACCATCGCCGGTGAAATGGGGACAAGCTCCGCCAACGGCACCACGCCTGATCAAATGGCCACATGGCTCGACAGCCATGGATTTAATGCTTCATGGCATGAGAATGGGACGCTGGATACGCTGGTCAATAATCTCCATAAACAAATCCCCACCCTTGTGGAATGGAGCGACTGGGGAGGACACTGGGTGCTGGTCATCGGCTATGACACACGCAACACTGCCTACCCGATGGATGACGTGATCATCTTTGCCGATCCTTACGACCGTCATGATGATAATAATGACGGCATGGGCTGGTTCAATGCGGAGCGTTTTTATTATATGTGGTATGATGCACTTCTGTTCGGAAAGGTCATGAAACAAATTTACATCAACGCTGTTCCTGAATGAGTATCACGTTCAAGAAAGCACCTGTTAATCGATTTTAAAATAGCCGCACCGCATAGTAAAAGAGTGCTCCCACCACAGCCGATGCCGGTATTGTCACGAACCAGGCAAACACCATGCTGACGGCCACATTCCACCGTACAGCTGATACTCGTCTGGATGCCCCAACGCCCATGATGGAAGATGACATGACATGTGTCGTGCTAATTGGAGCTCCTGCCATCGATGCAAATAAAATAACTATTGAGGCAGACATCTGGGAAGTAAAGCCATGAACAGGCTCCATCTTGAAGATTTTATTGCCCATGGTCCTGATGATCTTCCATCCGCCTGTCGCTGTCCCAATTGTTATGGCAAGGGCGCAAATGAATTTAACCCAGTAAGGTACCTCGAAGACAGGAATAGCTTTAGAAAAGAAAAGCGCCAGGGCGATGATACCCATACTCTTCTGAGCATCATTGGATCCGTGGCCCAGAGCCATGATGCCGCCCGATATGACTTGCAGACTTTTAAAAAGCCTGTTCATTTTATGGGATCTGAACCTGTATGTGATCCAAGCTATAAGCACCATCAGCAGATATCCGCCTGCAAATCCGAGGACAGGGGCTAAAAATAAGGGAATCACAATCTTAGAGACGATACTGGCATAATTCAGAGTATGCCATCCCTGGTAAGCAATGGCGGCTCCCATAAGTCCTCCTATCAAGGCATGTGACGACGATGAGGGAAGCCCCAACGTCCATGTCATGATATTCCAGAAAATGGCGCCTAATAGAGCTGCCAGGATCAACCTGAGATCGGCAGCGATGAGATCGGTGTTGACAATCCCTTTACCAATGGTTGTCGCCACTTCGGTGCCGAGAAAAGCACCGGCAAGATTCAGGACGGCTGCCATTATCACAGCCTTTTTGGGATCCATCACCTTGGTCGACACCAGTGGTGCTATTGCGTTGCCACTGTCATGAACACCATTGGTATAATCAAAGATAACAGCAATAAGGACTATGCAAACCAGAAGCCAGGCCATATTATGCGTATTTCAGTGAAATCCCTTCCACTATGTTGGCTAAAACTTCTGATCTTGCATACACTTCCTCAATATGGTCATAAATGTGCGACCATTTGACCAGCTCAAGGAAATCCGATGAAGTCACCGGTTGACTTTCATAGATTTCACCTATAGAGACAAGCAACAACAGATCGGCTTCCGCTTTTAACTGTTTTACTTTTTCGATGTTTATTTCAATATCCCTTTTCTTTTCAAGTGATCGTATCATGACCGCTATTTCTTCATGCATATCCTTAAGCATCCGTATAAGGTCTCTGGCTCCGGACTTCATGGAATTTAAGTTATATAATCCTACACGCGATGAAACCGAACGGATGGCGTTCAACGTTTTCTCCTGAGCCATATTGACATCATGGATATCCTCTCTGTCGATTGGTGTGATGAAAGTCTTGGCCAATGAGATGGAGATATCCCTGGAAATCCGGTTTCCTTCGATCTCTTTATTGATTATTTTTTTACACAACTCTTTGACGGAAGAGTTATTAGTAAAGAGTTCTTCCAACAGATGTATGCTTTCGACAAGCACCACATTCTGCTTTTTAAAAAGATCAAAGAATCTAATGACTCTTGGGAAAAAATTGATTGCCATATGGGATTTTGGCATTAAAAATAATGAATTTCTGTGATCATCATCAATCGGGAGAAGAAATATGTTATCGATCCTAAATTGGCAGAATTTTATGATTATCCTTTGCTTTTTGTTATTTTAGCTGTCTGAACCTTAAAAAATTTTGTCGTATGGAATATCATTACACCGGCTGTTCAAGAAGCAGGATTTTTTGCCACTCTATCATGTTATGTATAATGACGATCATGGCATTTCGTGCTTCTTCACAGGCTCCCGAGTGGAAAACCTTTACCGTTGACAATTCGGGCCTGGCTGATAATATTGTCTTCACGATCGCTTTTCAGGATAACGGCACGAAATGGATCGGCACCAACGACGGCTTATCCAAATTTGACGGTTCAAACTGGACAACATACAGGATGAACAATTCAGGGTTACCGGCGAACATCGTAAGCTGTCTTATGTTGGATGAAGCTGACAAAGTTTGGATCGGCACCGATGGGGTCTTTACAACCAACGGAGGCGGCCTGGCCATCTTCGATGGCGTCAACTGGGAAGTCTATAAGCCATCCAATTCCATTATTCCTGATGACTGGGTGACCTCTATCGTCACGGATAAGGGGATGAACAAATGGATAGGCACCGACAACGGCTTAGTTAAATATGACGGGACCAACATGACCATTTTACCGGCAAGCTATTATACCTATTATGCATCGGTTGCCGCTCTGGACATCGAAGGTGACAGTGTGGTGTGGATCGGCACAGGCTCAGGGCTCAGCCGTTATGACAATGGCGCCTGGACAGTTTACCATACCGGCAGCTCAGGCTTACCTGCCGATAACATCTGGGAAGTAAAAATCGATACTCTCGGAAATAAATGGATCGGCACGAATGGAGGAGGTCTGGCAAAGTTTGACGGGACTGACTGGACCGTCTTTAACTCGTCTAATTCATGCCTCCCGGTCAATGATGTCACCTCTATAGCCATTGACAAAAGCTATACCCTTTGGCTGGGGACCTGGCAAGGGGGGTTGGTCAGCTATGACGGGACCACATGGACCGTTTACAACACCTCCAATTCCCTTATTCCTTCCGATATCATTTACAGCGTGGCCCTGGATAAGTATGAGAACAAATGGATCGGGACACCATCAGGACTGGCCATTTTCAACAAAGGAGGCATCCTGGGCGTCGATGACAAACCTTCGGGTGGCCAGGAAGGTTATCCTTTCTTACTGGAACAGAATCGCCCCAATCCTTTCACTTCGCTCACCACCCTTTCTTTCAGCCTGGAGAAGCAAGGTCATGTCATCCTGAAAGTGTTAGATTGTCAGGGCAATGAAGTGGCCAGGCCGGTAAATAAAGTGATGTCGCCGGGGCATTATGACATCGAATGGGACGGCTCTTTCCTGCCCACCGGTATCTATACCTGCATATTATTGGTGAACGGGGTCATAATGGTTAAACAGATGGTGCGGTTTTAAAACTGGATAACGCCGCAACCCGAAAAGATTGTGTTGGTGGGTTGTTACAAAATGGTTTGATTGTTCAATGGTTCAATTGTTAAATGATTGTTATATTGTTTGGAATTTTAAAAGCTGATACTGCCTTTGGCACTCCGAGACTCTAAAATCGAAAACCGTCAAATCGAATCTCGTCCGATCGAACGTCATCAAAGCGACAATCGACCAATGCCATCGGTGTTACTGTCGAAATTGGCAGCCGCAATCCACGAACTATTCAACATTTAAGATATACTTTAACAAAAAACATCACCTCTTGCAAAACACATATAAATGTTTTATTTTTGTGTGTGACAGGGATGTTACCCGTATTTCATTTTATTGATTTTAATCGTTAATTATGGTGGCACAAGCCAATCTTGGAGTGATTGCACTATGTACAAAATTTTTATAGATTCATTACGCAAAGTAAATTTATTATATCACGGGTATGTATTCCAGGGCATGCCCTGGACCCAATTTCCGCCCCAAGGGGCGGGATATTATACCCTCCGCCTCCGGTCCCGCCGCAGGCGGGATTCAACTTACAAATTTTAATTCACTACGTTCTTAAAATTTGAGTTTCACAAATAAATTTTATATCAACTATCATTATCGACACATGAAAAGATTCAAATTATATTTTACTGTTTTCTTTGTTTTTATCAATTTTATGGCATTGCCTCAGGTTTACATTTCCGGCGGTTATGTCAGTGGCTTTTGGGATGAATTCCATTCCCCGTATTTCATTACCGGCGATATAGAAGTTCACGCGGATTCTGCATTAATTATCGGTCCGGGAACGGATATTATATTCTACGGTTATTATCAATTTGTTGTTCGGGGAAGGTTAACGGCTCTTGGTACAGAGGAAGATTCAATACATTTTACAACACCTGATAAAATTCCAAGCTGGCATGGCTTGAAATTTTATGATATTACGAATAATGATCAGGATACATGTGTGGTTAAGTACTGCAAGTTTGAAAAGGGTTATTCCCCTGGAGGCTCAGTTTTAACCGGGGGAGGGGCTATTTTTATAAATAATTCCACAAAAATAGTGGTTGATCATTGTCTCTTAACACATAATAAGGCTTCATGGGGTGGTGGTATTCTGGTCTATAGCGGAGATGCACAGATCAGGAACTGTGTTATTGCTGACAATGAGGCTAATCAGGTTGGAGGAGGAATTTCGATTGAATCGGGCACGGCTGCTGTGACCGGATGTGAAATCCGTAACAATCAGGCATGGATTGCAGGAGGCATAAGTATCCATGGATCCTCAGCAACCATTGAAAACTCCGTTATTAAAGGCAACTCAAGTCATATTATGGGTGGAGGAATCACATCATACTTCGGGACAGGACCTACTTGTAAGAATGTGATCATTGAAAACAATACGAGTGGGGTGGGAGGAGGAGTCATGACAAACTCATCCGGATTATGGCTTGAAGGTGTTACCATACGCCAAAATTGGGGAGATTTTGTGGGCGGATTGTATATCGGTTCAAGTATTTCGTTCTCTCAAACAAACAGATGCAACATTTATATGAACCATTCATACCGTGCTCAGGATATTTTAAAACCCAGCTCTGCAAGAAATGTTACCATTTATTTGGATACATTTACAGTGAAGCAACCTGATGATTTCCTGGTAACTCCTTTAAATGCTTTTGACTTTCACATTTTACATGGTTTTGTGACAGGACAGACAGGGAGTGATCTGTACGTTAGTCCTTCTGGTTCCAATGATAACAGCGGGCTGACTATCCAGGAACCATTGCTGACCCTTGACTATGCAGTTCGAAAGGTCACCGTCAATGCGAGTAATCCTCCAACGTTATTTTTGGATGATGGCATTTACAGTAATTCACTCACCGGAGAGTATTTCCCTATAGGATTAAAGAGTTATATTAATCTCGTGTCCTTGAATCCCCATCAAGCAGTGATCGATGCCGAAAACGAAAAAGGAGGATTGGTGATTTTCGGAAGAAGCGGAACCCATGTAAAGGGATTGAAAATAATGAACGGTTATACACCTGGAGGTGGAGGCATTTATGTTTCAGGCTCAAACATACTCATTGACAGCTGTGTACTGTTTGGCAATCATGCAACGGAAGGCGGTGGAATCTACCTTGCAAACGAAAGTAATGTCAAATTGACCTATTGCGATTTTATTAGCAATACAGGTAGCATGGGTGCAGGTTGCTTTGTGTTCGACGGTTCCTCTGTTATAGAAAACTGCAAGTTCATAAATAACGTATCATCACAATATGGAGGGGCCATTCATATCTCAGGGGATCATAGCCATATTGTCAGTTCCTTGTTTCTCGAAAACCGGTCTAGAGGGGGAGGAGCTATTGAAACCGAATGGTACAATTCCTTTATAATCAATAATACTTTTCATGATAATGATGCTATAAACGGATCATCAATTTACTGTATCTATTCAAATTGCGAACTGATAAATTCCATTGTTTGGGATGATTCCGTACAGACACCTCTGAAGATCTATCTTGCGAGCGATTATAGCGGAGAAACCTTTGAAGTTACAATCGATCATTGCGATCTGATGAATGACAGCTGCTGCGTTTACACTGGTCAGAACATTAATTTATTATGGGGAGAGGGAAATATATCGTACGATCCGGATTTCATTGATCCGGTGGCTCAGGATTTTCGCCTGCAAGATATTTCACCATGCATTGACGCCGGTACTCCATTGACCAGTATTTATAATTTACCGGAATGGGATCTTGCAGGGAACCAAAGGATTGTCAATGACACCATTGATCTGGGATGTTATGAAAATCAGTTAGGGGTGACAATTCATGATATTATATACACCCCAGCATGTCAAATATTTCCAAATCCTGACAACGGTCATTTTTATATAAAGCTACCGCAAAAAGATGTTAGTATTACGGTTTACGATGTAACCGGAAAGACGATTATTGCAAATGTTAAACCGGATTCGACCCTTTACGAATGTAACCTGTCAAGCTTGAAACCGGGAATATACATCGTTACAGTTGAATCCTTCGATAATCAATGGGTAAGGAAGATAATCGTGGAGTGATAATGGCATCGCCCTATATGCTTGCCATCTGATGATGGCCGATTGAACGATATTCGGTTTACGACTTTTTACGGTATACTGTCTCAAACCGGAATACAACCTCCCAACAATATAACAACATGACATCCGCTTTCCCATGAGCCTGTATGTCTTCATGAAGTTCCTTGAATCGGCCCCGGGCCGTTATGACCGGGGCATCCGCATCCTGTCACTGGGCGCTGTGGACAGGGTCTACGACAGGCTGGTGTCGTCAATCGGAAAAGACCGGAAGGTGCTGGACATCGGCTGCGGCACAGGGGCGTTGACATTACGGGCGGCATTGAAAGGAGCGACCGTCACCGGTATTGACATCAATGCCGGGATGCTGGAGATAGCCCGGCAACGTGCCGGTGATATGGATCTTTTACAATATATTGAATTCCGTGAGATGGGTGTGGCAGAACTCGGCGGGATGCCATCCCAAACCTATGACGCCGTCATGAGCGGCTTAGGCTTCTCTGAATTATCCGGTGATGAACTGGCATTTACACTGCGGCACATACGAAGAATACTGAAAGAGGGCGGTCTTCTGCTGGTCGCCGATGAGATCGTGCCGTTAGGCTTTTTCCGGTACATGCTGAACCTCATGATAAGGATCCCTCTGCAGGCGATAACCTGGCTGCTGACCTCGACGGGAACGCATGCCGTCAGAGATCTGCCTGAAAAAGTGAAGGAAGCCGGATTACAGGTCCAGTCCGTCAGGAAAAATAAAATGGGTAACTTTATCGAGCTCATAGCCATCAAACGCGGGGAGGGAGCAGCATGAAATGGTTTATTTACGTGGTTGTCAACGTCATTGAGACGTTACTGCGGGCGGTTCCTGTGCCCTGCAAAACGGGTCTGGTCAGAATAGGCCGGCCCGGCCGGGGCTCACCGGTCTTTCTGACCTGCAACTATCATCTGACCGTTGTAAGGGTGAAACACGCCTTGAAAGGACTCGACGCCTGGCTGCTTGTCGCTAACAGCAAGGGTTACAATGTGTGGTGCGGAGCCACGGGAGGGCATTTCACCGGTCATAGCGTCATAGCGGTGTTAAAGACAAGTGGCATTGAAGCACTGGTCGACCACCGTGATGTCATTCTTCCTCAGCTCGCCGCCACGGGCATTGAAGGAAAAACCATCCGTGAGAAGAGCGGCTGGAATGCGATATGGGGTCCTGTCTATGCTCCGGATATTCCGGCGTTCGTTGAGACCAATCACAGGAAAACGGTTGTCATGCGTGAGGTCCGTTTCCCGCCGGCACAGCGGATAGAGATGGCCCTCATGTGGGCCTTTCCTTTTTCCATCATAGCATCCCTTTTAGTATTTCCTTTCTCATTACAGTGGCTCCTGCCTTTAAACATTCTCATCTGGGGCTGGTCGTTGTTGGTTTTCATCACTTTCCCGCTTTATTCCGGGTGGTTTGAACGGACGAAAAGAACGGCATGCGTCAGCAAATACACGGTTTTGTTTGATTTCAGCCTTCCGCCCCTCATCTTATGGTTGATTTTCGTGTTTTTCCTTGCCCTCTGGAGTGTCTCTCTTGGTCATTTCAACTTGTTGTCATTCCTCGGCGTAAGTTTGATATCACTTGTCATCCTGCTCCTTCTGAACATCGATTTGATGGGCAGCACACCGGTATATAAAAGCGGGCTGCATGAGGAGCGTTATCTTCAGATCTTCCTCGACACGGAGCGCTGCTGCGGTGCAGGCTACTGCGAGAGTGTCTGCCCAAAGAATTGCTTTGAGGTCGATGCCGTTCACCATACCGCCACGATGCCGCGGGCGGAGGCATGCGTCCAGTGTGGCGCATGTGTCGTACAATGCCCTTTTGATGCTTTGTATTTCAGGAATTCCAAAGGGGAGATGTTACCGCCCGCGACGGTCAGGGAATATAAGTTGAATCTGATGGGTAAAAGGATGGTGAAAACGGGGATCGTAATAATCTTGTTATTTTCTCAGGGTGTTGTATCGTTCTGATTTTGTGATTGCGGTTTATCGATATCGAATTTAATATCCGGAGATTCATAAATTGAACGGGATTAAAGGGATACGGATTGAAAATAAAAATGGGCCGCGGCTGCAAGGTATTTTTCACGTGCTCGTAGCACAAACGTATTTTATACGTATAAAGCAGTCCGCGACCCTATGGCATTCAAAATTACAATTTATTTTTTAAAATTCAAAATTATCTTTAAGAATATTTCATGCGCATCAAATTATGTCTCCAGTATTAGAATTCCTGACAATATAGCAATATAACAATATAACAATATTGTATTTTATCAGTCAAACTATTCAGCCGGTTTAACAAATTTTACCAATATTACGCCATGCGCCGGTATATTGCTTTGGAAGGTGTCGAACATTTCGCCGAGGTTTTTCTGGCGCCACAGGTCCCTGACATTGACATGGCCTGTTGAACTTACTTTGTAAAGGTCGAGCGGGTATGTTACCGTTGTCTCGCCCAGGTTAAAAATACCGAGGGCGAGACTGCCGTCGCTCATCTCTTTGCCCCACACCTGTATGTTACCGTCTATTACCAACGGCACGGCCTGTTGTCCGAGGGGATCCTGGTCCACTGCCAGCACCTCGTCGTTTGTGAGCAGGCTAAGTGTGAAAGTGTCGAGATGCTGCAGGTCGCAACCCAGCAGTAGCGGTGCCGACAGGAGGCACCACAGGCTGATGTGGGTGTACTGCTCGTCGGGGGTGAGGTGTGTAGGGTGGACGCTGGGGCCCCATCCGACCCACCCCACGACAAGCATGTCGGGGTCGTTCCAATGGCCGGGACCGGCGAAGGGTGCGTCGGCAATCTGGCTGAAGCCGATGCCTTTAAGGCTTTCCCATGTGTCGGTTATGTCGCCGGTGGTACGCCACAGATTACCGCCCACTACGGCGCCCCAGGTCCAGACGTGGCTCATACCATACTGGCACAGGCTGTAAACGATGTCCCTGTCGACCTTGTCTAAGGCGGCGCGCATGACACGATAGGGCTTCTGACGCTCTTCCAGGGATGTGTCTTTTGCTATATGGTCATAAGAGCACCAGTCGTATTTGAGATAGTCGATACCCCATGAGGCCCAGGAGCGGGCGTCCTGCTGCTCATGACCATAGCTGCCGGTGTAACCGCCGCAGGTGAGAGGCCCCGGTGAGCTGTAAATGCCAAATTTCAATCCCATGGCATGAAGGCTGTCGCCAAGGCGTTTCATATCGGGAAACTTGCTGTTGGTCAGGATGTTTCCTTCACGGTCACGCTTAGGCTCCTGATCGCCCGGTATTTCCCAGCCATCGTCGATATTGATATACTGCCAGCCGTGCTCAATGAGGCCCTTATCCCGCATGGCCCTGGCGCTGGCCAGCACCTTGGTCTCATCGACGGACAGACCCCAGCAGTTCCAGCTGTTCCAGCCCATGGGGGGTGTCAGGGCGATCATATCACCGATCTTTATCAGGAGGGTGTTGCTGTCCTGTCCCTGCTCATTGACGGCAGTGAGGGTCACCTGGTAATCGCCTTTTTTGCTGACCATCCCGCTGATGATTCCGGTGTTACCGTCGACAGTGAGGCCATTGGGCAGGCCCTGGGCCTGGAATGTCATGGGGCGCAGGCCTGTTGCGGCGACGGCAAACAGGAAAGGATGCCCCGGTCTGGCGCCCGTCATGCGTGCGCCGTTGAGACGGGGTGCTTCCGCCGCCGGCGGCGTCAGGATATAGGGTGTCTCGTCAAGACAGACATCCGTCTCGCCGGCGTCTTCAAACGCCATGGCGTAGGTGACCATCGCCGACTGATCGATGGCGGGCAGGTCAATGGTGTACTCCCGCTCCGTTAGCGGCTTCATGACCATCTCCGTTTCCATGCGGTAGATCTCATGGCCCGTCACCTTATTGACGGCTGTGACGGTGAAGTCACCGTCGAGGGTGACGGCAGGGGAGGTGTTCCTGATCATGAACGTCTTGCTGACGGTGCTGTCGCGAAATGTGAAAGGATGCTTCTCATGATCACATACGAAATACTCTTTGATATCGACCATGCTGATCTGCTGGTCGCCGGTGTACATGCCGCCCTGGCCGCCCTGGTCATAGACACGGACGGCGATGACGTTATTATGATCCCACCGGATACGCGGGTCATCGGCCGCCAGCACATAACGCCGCGGGTAATCCCACAACACCGTGGGACCGTGGATGAAAAAAGTATCAGCCACTGTCCCCGCAGGGACGCTCCGGCCGTTAATGCCGATGATCTCACCGTTGAGAAACGTCTGGTCAAAATTATTGATCCTGCCCATGTAAAACTCGACGCTGTCGCGCAGGTAAGCCTTTTTCTTCATCTCCGACGGGATCACCACCACCGTGCGGTACCAGGCATAGCCGTCATAAGGCTCATAGCCCTGGTCTTCCCAAATGGCATCCACCCGGATGGTTTTCCAGGACGAGTCATTGTAAGCAGGTTTGGCGTAATCGAGGTTGTCGCCGGTTACGAACTTCCAGCCCGTGTTGATCGGGATGGTGATTTGCACAGGAGCCTGCCGGCAGGCCGCCAAGGCCAGTAACAGCAACAGGGGAAGCAGTTTTTTCATGATACGGGAGTTTAGTGAGTTTCAATGGCGCAAGTTAATAATTATTTGATAGCATCTCACCCCACCTCCCGCTTTTCAGAGGGACAGGCTCTCTCCTAAAGGAAAGGGGCTTAGGATCACACCCCTTCTCATTTAGGAGAAGGGGGTGGGGGATGAGGTGGTTAAGAAGTTTGGGGAGAGGTGCAAATATGAATCCGGCTATTTCTAACTACATTTTATCTGCAAAATACCCGGATTATTCTATTTTTGCACCACCGGTAATTTAAAACATTATATTTCAACACGTCAAAAACTTCATGTTATGTCAGGATTAACATTTGCCGAGAAGGTGCTGGGTGCTCCTGCCGGTGCCATTGTTTTCAGGAAGCCCGACATTGTCATGTCGCACGACAACACGGCCAGCATCGAGAAGACCTTTTTGAAGATGGGTGGCAGCCATGTCGCCGACCCTGACCAGCTTTTCTTCATTCTCGACCACAATGCGCCTCCCACCAGCTCCAAGCTTGCCAACGACTACCAGCGCATCCGTGATCTGGCACATGAGCAGGGCGTCACGAAGTTCCACGATGTGGGCGAGGGTATCTGTCACCAGGTCATGGGATTGTATGCCCGTCCCGGTATGATCATCGTGGGCAGTGACAGTCACACATGCACGGCGGGTGCTTTCAATGCCTTCGCCGCCGGCATCGACCGCACCGAGACGGCCGGTTTGTGGAAGCAGGGTGAGACATGGTTCCGTGTGCCGGCGACGCTGAAGGTCACCCTGATGGGACATTTGGGGCGGAGTGTCTATGCCAAAGACCTGGCCTTATGGATCATCGGAATGATCGGCTCCAGCGGCGCCGACTATATGTCGGTGGAGTTCCATGGCGAGGGGGTGTCGACATTATCTGTTTCAGATCGTATGACACTGGCCAACCTGGCCTCGGAGATGGGCGCCAAGAATGCCGTCTTCCCCTGTGATGACGTGCTCAAGCAATGGCTTGGTGCTGATGCGACAGGTGTCTGGGCTGACGCCGATGCCGTTTATCAGAAAGAGATCACCATTGCCCTCGATGATATCTTTCCCGTCGTTGCGGCCCCTCATCATGTCGACAACGTGAAGGCTGTGGCTGAAGTGCGTGGAACAAAGATACAGGAAGCCCTCATAGGCACCTGCACCAACGGCCGTATCGAGGATCTGCGCGAAGCGGCGGCTGTTCTGAAGGGAAATAAGGTATTTCCCGGCGTGCAGCTGCTCGTCATCCCGGCGTCACGCGATATCTACCTGCAGGCCATGGATGAAGGTCTCGTCAGGATTTTCCTCGAAGCCGGCGGCAATGTGCTGGCGGCCTCCTGCGGTCCCTGCCTGGGAACAGGCCAGGGCATCCCCGCGGACGGCTATACTGTCATCTCCAGCGCCAACCGCAATTTCAAAGGACGCATGGGCAATCCCAATGCATCCATCTACCTGGCCTCGCCGGCCTCCGTCGCCATCGCCGCAGTGAACGGTGCCATCACCGATCCCCGCGGCATCACCACACACGACCGTTTTCCATATGCCAGGGAACAGGACAAGACCGTCGACATACCCAAAGGAGAAGACCGTTACAGTCATGGTGTCTGGAACTATGCCGATATCGATAACCTCAACACCGACCAGATGTTCGCCGGCAACCTCACTTACAATGTCCTCAGCTCCGAGCCTGACAAGATCATGCCGCATCTCTTCAAAGGCTTCGACGATCGTTTCGCCGAACATGTGACCGCGGGTGATGTCATCGTCGCCGGCACCAACTTCGGCTGCGGCAGCTCGCGTGAGCATCCCGCCGTAGGGCTGGCCTATGCCGGCGTCAAAGCGGTGATATGCAAGTCGGTCAACAGGATATTCTACCGCTCGTCGGTGAACCAGGGCCTGCCGATCATCATCCTGCCCGAAGCCGTGGAGGCTTATCACCAAGGGGATAAAGTGGATATTGATTTCGCCGAAGGTATTATACACATCGGTTCGGGGGCCTTCACCTTTGCTCCGTTGCCGGAGAAGTTGAGGGGCATCTTCGAAGCCAAAGGATTAGTCAATTACATAAAAAATCAATAATTAACCATTTACAATTTTAATATCATGAATCATTACCACGCCGAGTACAAACGAAAGTTAACCACGGCTGACAAGGCCGTTGCGAAAATCCGTGACGACGAGACCATTTTTTACGGCATGAGCATAGCGCAGCCCCCGGCTTTGCTGTCGGCGCTGGCCGACCGTGGCCGCGCCGGTGACGTCAGAGGGTTGAATATCTACACCTTTCTGCCTCTGGAGCATGCCCACAGTACCGTCCTGGATCCTGTGCTCAGCGATGTCTTTCAGAATTATTCCATGTTCGTGGGCAAGTCCGACCGTGCCATGGTGCGCACGGGTCTGGCTTACTATGTGCCCAGTTACCTGCACCAGGCGCCACGCCTTATCAGCGAGTTCATCAAGGTCGACACGACGCTGACGACCGTCTCGCCCATGGATGAACACGGGTATTTCACCTTCGGCACCTCCAATGACTGTACCTCGGCGGCGGCACGTTCCTGCAAACGCCTCATCATGGAGGTGAACGAGAACATGCCACGTGTCTTCGGCGACTCGCTCATACACATCTCCCAGGTCGATACGGTCATCGAGAACCATGTCCCCCTGCTGGAGTTCAAGATGCCCCCGGCACATCCCGAAGACGACATCATGGGGCCCATGATCGCCGAATTGATCCCCGACGGTGCCACCATTCAACTCGGTGTCGGCGGACTACCCAACGCCGTGGCACGTTACCTCAGCGGACATAAAGACATCGGCGTCCATACCGAGCTGTTCACCGAAGGCATGTACGAGCTCATTCTTAAGGGGGTTATCACAGGGCGAAGAAAAAATCTCCACTACCAGAAGAATGTCTACACTACGGCGGCCGGGACGAAAGAGATGTATGCCTTCATGAACAACAATCCGACGATGGAGAGCTACCCCGCCAATTACGTGTGCGATCCTTTTGTCATCGGCCAAAACGACAACCTCATCTCAATCAACTCCGTGCTGGAGGTGGACCTGCTGGGACAAGCCAACGCCGAGTTTCTCGACCAGACTACTTTCAGCGGCACCGGCGGCCAGCTCGACTTTGTCAGGGGCGCTTTCAACTCCAAAGGAGGAAAGTCCATCCTGGCTTTTTACTCAACGGCCAAGGAAGGTAAAATATCGCGTGTGGTGCCCCGCTTGGACACCGGAGCCGTCGTCACCACACCCCGCACCGACGCCCACTTCTTTGTCACCGAATATGGCGTGGTCAACCTTAAGGGCAAGTCAACACGTGAAAGAGCCCTCGATATCATCAGCATTGCCCATCCCGCCTTCCGCGATGAACTGCTGAAAGAAGCGGAGAATATGTACATCATATGATTTAACGAGTTAAGATTAACGATTATCGATCTGTGATTTTATAGGAAATGAAAAGACGGTTGATACTGTATGGTTTCCTGATAATTATCCTCGTGGGGCTTTATTTCATCCTCATGCAGGTATTCCCGAAGTCGGTGACCTATTATCCTGTTTTCATTTTCCTGGTGGTCTTCGATCTTTATCTGTGGAGCTCGCTGTCCAGGAGTCTGTCACGGCTGCGGACCTCCTGGCGTTATCTCCTTACACTCCTCTATTGGGCTCCTTTTATCATCCTGGCCGGATACCTCATCCTCACCCTTTTCGTCGAACAGCAGGAGATGATCAGCCGCACGGCCTCGTACCTGCTCGGCGTGGCTTTCATCGTGTACATCTCGAAGCTTATCCCGGTCGTCTTCCTGCTGATCAATGATGTCATACGTCTCTTCAGATGGGCCGTCACGAGGCTGATCCTCCTGATAAGAAGGGAAAAGCCTGTGCTCCACCGCCGGAAAGCACGTTTCAGGTTCCTGCAGACCACCGGATTATCACTGGGGGCCGTTCTTCTGCTTCTCTTCGTCACCGGCATCACTTTCTGGGCTACGGATTACAAGGTGCGTGAGTATCAGTTGAAGCTCCCGGCATTGCCGTCACCGTTCAAAGGATTCAGGATCGTCCAGTTCTCCGATGTCCACACCGGCAGCTGGCCCTCGGACAGAAGCATGAAGAAGGTCGTCGGCATCATTAAGAACCTGCATCCCGACATGATCTTCTTCACCGGCGATATGGTCAACAACATCACCGAGGAGGCTTACAGGTATGAGCCCTTCTTTAAGGAAATAAAAGCGCCTTACGGTGTTTTCGCCATCCTGGGCAACCACGACTATGGGGATTATATCACCTGGGATTCACCGGAAGCCAAAGCGAAAAACTTTGACGACCTTGTTACCATGTACCGTAGGTTAGGATGGCGTCTGCTCCGGAATGAGAACGTCGTCATCGGCGGTGATAAGGGCCGGATAGCCATCATAGGTGTGGAAAACTGGGGCAACTACGGCCGTTTCCCAAAGCGGGCCGATATGAAAAAGGCTCTCGAAGGCGCCGATAGCGTGGCCGTGAAGCTTCTGTTATCGCATGATCCCACCTATTGGCAATACATCGTCACGAAAGAATATCCTGATATCGACGTCACCTTCTCAGGACACACCCACGGTTTTCAGTTTGCCATTGACACCAAGGGTGTGGAGTGGAGCCCGCTGGACTTCCTGTATTCTTACTGGATAGGTATGTATACCGTTCATACACCTGATGACCACAGTCAGATCCTTTACATCAACAGGGGCCTGGGCAACATCGGATTCCCCGGAAGGGTAGGTGTGCGGCCTGAGATCACCCTGTTCGAGCTCAGGTGATGCGATCCTTTTTTTTAGTGCCGTCTTCAGGGTGACGTAATTTTTTTCTTTATTTGCATACTGATAAACATTCATTAAACAATCTGAATATGCCCATTATTGAAATAGAAGGCCACACGTTTGAGGTTGACGGCGACGGTTTCCTTCAGCAGCCCGAATTATGGAACGACGAGGTGGCCCAGCTCTTTGCAAACCAGGACGGCACAGGCCTGTTGACGGACAAGCACTGGGCCGTGATCCGTTTCATCCGTGAACATTGGGAGCAGACCGACATGGCGCCCATGGTACGCAGCATGTGCCAGAGCACTGGTCTGCGGCTGAAGGAGATATTTGAGCTCTTCCCGCTGGGTCCTGCCCGTGGTGCCTGCCGCATTGCGGGGCTGCCCAAACCCGACGGCTGCGTGTAACGACAGGTGCCATGACCCTCTTCCACTGGATATGCCTGGGTGCATTTCTCGTGTGCACCACCGCCTGTCTATATCATTTCATCCGGACACTGGCGGCAGGTATGCCACCCGACATGGCCCGCCGCAACGGACGCGTAGGCGCTGCCATCGTTTATTCCTTCACGGGAGCCATGTCACCGCTGAAAAAAGAAACAGCCTATCTCCACCTGCCGACATACACCGCCGGCTTGATCTATCACATAGGGACTTTCCTGTCCTTCACCCTTCTTGTCCTCTTGTTCGCCGGCTTTCATATTCCGGGCCGGGCGGCTTATGTTCTCGCAGCCCTGCTGGCGGTATCAAGTGCCGCAGGTCTGTCGGTTCTGCTGAAGAGGATCATCAAAGCACCGTTGCGGCATCTGTCCCATGCCGACGATTACCTCAGCAATGTGCTGGTCACCCTCTTTCATTTTCTTACCGCCCTCACACTACTTAAGACCTCTCTTCTGCCAATCTTGCTTCTTTATGGCAGCCTTTTATTCCTGTATATCCCCGTGGGCAAGCTGCGCCACACCGTTTATTTCTTCACATCACGTATTCATCTGGGTATTTTCAATGGCCGCCGTGGTGTGTGGCCGGTGAGAAAAGGAGGTTACGATGACAGGAATGCCGGATAAAAGGCAGGAAGCGTTGCGTCGTTTCGACAGCAAACTGGAAGGACGTCTGCTGACATACCTCAACAGCTGTGTCCACTGCGGGCTCTGCGGTGAGTCGTGCCATTATTACCTTACCCGGCCCGATGAGAGATACTTGCCGGCACGAAAGGTGGACCTCGTCGCCGGCATCTACCGGCGTTATCACACCCTGGCGGGGCGTCTGGTGCCGCGTCTGACAGGTGCCCGTGACTTCGACGAGGCCACCATGCATGAGATGACCGACCTGCTCTTCGGTGCTTGTACCATGTGTGGCCGCTGCTCGATGCATTGTTCCATAGGCATCGATATCGCTTTCTTAGTGAGAACGGGCCGCGCCATGCTGGCCGATATGGGTCTGGTGCCCCGTGAGCTGCAGTCAACGGTCGACGCGGCCCTGCGCACCGGCAACAACATGGCCATACCGCGTGACGAGCTTGTCGACACACTGAAGTGGCTCGAGGAAGACCTTCGGATGGAAGTCAACGACCCGCAGGCCGTTATCCCCCTCGACAGGAAAGGCAGGCATATCGTCTACACCCTGAATCCTCGCGAACCTAAGTTCTTCCCCCTGTCAATCAGCGCCATGGCCAAGATATTCTATGCTGCCAAAGAAGACTGGACATTGTCGACGACGAGCTATGACGTGACCAACTATGCCTATTATTCCGGTGATGATGAGGCTGCCGCCGATATCACCAACCATCTTTATAATGAGATGATGGTCCTTGAAGGGGAGAAGATTGTCCTGGCCGAATGTGGTCATGGTTACCGTTCCTTCCGTTGGGAAGGACCTGAATGGATAAAGAAACCCTATCCCTTCCAGGTGGTCACCTGCCTGGAGCTGATGGCGGGGTACATCCGTCAGGGCCGTGTGAAGCTTGACCCTTCGTTGAACAAGGTGCCGGTGACGCTGCACGATCCCTGCAACCTTGTGCGCCTCGGCGGTATCGTAGAGGAGCCACGGTTCATCCTGCGTCATGCCGTGGAGACTTTTATCGAGATGATCCCAAACCGTCTCGACAACTACTGTTGCGGTGGAGGCGGCGGCCAGCTCTCCATGAGTGATTACAACGAGCGGCGCCTCACCGCGGGACGGCTGAAAGCCGACCAGATACGGCGCACCGGCGCCCGCATCGTGGTGGCACCCTGTCATAACTGCATCGACCAGCTCATACAGCTCAACCAGGAGTACAAGCTGGGGGTGGAGATCAAGACGGTAGGGGAGGTGATGGCTGACGCCATAGTCCTGGGTTAGAGTTTGGTTATGGTTCCATGGCTCAATTGTTAATGACATTGTTATATTGTTGGAATGTTATATTGTTAAGAGGCAGGGTATCCACAGGATAAAATGGCATGCCCGAAGAGTATATGAAAATCTGTTTGAATCCGACGGGAGGTCGGGTGAGATATTTTCAGTGTTTCATGGCTGCTATTTCACGCACGGCCATGATGGCCTGATCGATATCTTCTACGGTGTTGAAGGCGCCGATGCTGAAGCGCACGCTGCCGTGGATCTCCTCGGTGCCGAGCTGACGGTGCACCAGGGGGGCGCAATGCAGCCCCGTGCGGCAGGCGATGTTATAATCCACATCGAGGATGGTGCCCACGTCGCCGGCATCCCAACCCTTAATGTTAAAGCTCAGCACGGCATTGCGGTTGTCGGTGCTGTGAGCGCAATAGGTGATGACGCCGTCGGTATCCTGCAACGCTTTTCGCAACCGGTCCCATAGCGCTATTTCATGTCGGTGCACCTCTTCCATGCCTCTCTCGCGGAGCCACTTCTGTCCGGCATGCAGTCCCGCCACGCCCTGAATGTTCAGCGTGCCGCACTCGAGACGGTAAGGGAATTCCTCCAGGTGAAAAGGATAGGCCGAGCGCACGCCGGTACCGCCAAAGCGCGTGCTGCGGATGGGTACATTTTCACCGCAGTAAGAACCCCCGATGCCGGTAGGCCCCATCAGGCTTTTATGGCCTGTGAAAGCCACGATATCAATGTTCATGGCCTGTACGTCGATGGGTATGGTACCTGCCGACTGGCTGGCGTCGACGGCGAACCAGATGCCGGTGGCCCGGCAACGGCGGCCGACCTCCGCCAGAGGCTGTACCGTACCGATGACATTGGAGCCATGGTTGAGGATGACCATCTTCGTGTTCTTGCGGAAAGCCTTCTTCACGTCGTCAGGATCAATGTATCCGTTGTCATCAAAAGGGATATAGGTGACGTCGATATCGCCGTCGTGTTTTTTATGATAGAGGGGGCGCAACACGGAGTTATGCTCCAAGTTGGAGGTGATGACATGATCGCCCTTTCCGAGCATGCCGCCTATGATCATGTTGAGAGAGTCGCTGGCGTTATAGCTGAAGGTGAGATGGTTGGGATCGGTGCCGCTGAAGAACTCCGTCAGCATCTTACGGGTGGCGTAAACCAGCTCCTCGGTCTCGAGGGTCTTATCGTAACCCGACCGGCCCGGATTGACGCCGTTCTTGCGGTAAAAGTCGTTCATGAAATCATACACTTCTGCCGGCTTGGGAAAGGAGGTGGCGGCATTGTCTAAGTATATCAGATGATCCATTAGGGGATGGGGATTATGTATATTATACAGACTGCCTGACGCAGAATGATATGCAAAACTAATTTTTTTTGATATTAATTGGTCATAGAAGATGAAAAAATAAACAACAGAGGATAGTAATCACTAATTGCGTTCTTTACGCCTCCTTTGCGTCCTTTGCGGTTTTTAGTCCCACTCTTTGGGCAGTGATGAAAATGATGTTTTACCAAAGGTATCAGATGCTTGGAGTTAGGTTAATTGCAGAAAGAGATGATTATTTACCGCAGAGTTCGCAAAGAATATGTTTAAAATAACTAGAAGTTTATTCCTGGCCCACTGTTCGCAGGAGCTTCACTGCCTTCACCAGCTCCACTAATATCGAGACGATGCTAAGGATCATGACCACCAGCACGATGATTCTCACCGTCTTCATGGCTGCGTCTGACGTAAAATGAAATGGGAAAATGACATACAGCATGATGGCCGAGAGGGCGGAGAAGACGTTGGCGGCCGCTTTGAGTCATGTTCTTCCATAATGGTCGGTTTGAGATTCAGTATCTGATATTTATTTTAAAAGCATGGTCACGGGTAACCGGGCACCTACCGTATCTTATCGATGAACTCCCTCCACCATTCTTTGAAATCCTTGTAAAGTTTGCCTGCCTTGTATTTGGCGCGGGCCACCTCGAGCAGAGGCTGGTTCTCGAAACCGTAAAGGGTGCCTCCCGGTTCAACCAGCGCCCCCGGCTCATCGATGAATGTGGTGCAGATCAGCTTGCCCTCCTTGAAATAGAAAGTGGCGTTGGTCTGCATCAGGTATTGATACTTGTGCCTGATCTCGATGGTGAGACGCACATATTTTCCCTCTTCGTAAAGCTCTTTGCTGATGACCTTGCCGATGACGAACGTTTTAAAGGTGATGGTGTCGCTGAATGAATCCGGTATATTCTCGAACAGGATATAATAACGGTTGATCTGCCCTGTGGCCGCCGTCGTGCCTGCGAAAAATAAGGCCAGGAAGCCGATGCAAAAGAGCAGCATTGCCGAACGGAGTCTATGTTTGGTTTTCATTATAGTACATTTTACAG
>Ga0209609_10000392_pt1 | contig 26600 bp, 22 predicted proteins | sample LakKivw325mmetaG_FD_184136 | JGI IMG/M metagenome (GOLD analysis project Ga0209609, IMG submission 184136) | Anoxic lake water microbial communities from Lake Kivu, Rwanda to study Microbial Dark Matter (Phase II) - Lake Kivu water 325m metaG... | ecosystem: Environmental > Aquatic > Freshwater... | reverse complement strand
CCTTTTACATTAGCACAATGTGGGGGATTTACAGAATTACTATTTGATAATTTACTACTCCCGTAATTAATTTTATCAAAACCAAAACGTTCCCTGAGGCTATCCATCGCTAATAGAACTCTTTCTTCTTTTTCGGAAGACTCGTCAGTAAATAACGAACAACCAACAGTTCTCTCAAAACCAGAAACGGTTACTCCTAAGAGCCGTACCTCTAAACCCTTCTTATAAACTTCTTGAAACAGATCAATCGAAGTCATAAAAATAGTGCTATCGAGATTTGTCGGAGAAACTATTTTCCCATGAGTAATCGTATAAAAACTGCTGTATCTTATCGTGATTGTTACAGAACTACAGTACAAATTGGCCTTTCTAAGCCTATCTGCAACTTTGCCGCTCAGAAATCTTAAGATTCCTTTTATATAGTCGAAATCGTCGGTATCAGAATCAAAAGTCATTGAATTGCCTATGGACTTCACATCTTCTCTGTCCACTGCTGTGACCACCTCAGAATTATCAATGCCCAAAGAAGCATTATAAAGAAATTTACCATACGTGTGAAAAACTGTTATCAGTTCATTTAAAGGAATCTTTTTTAATTGCCCCATTGTTTCAACATTAAACTTCTCCTTCAAGGCTAATTCAGTTTTTTTGCCTATTCCTGAAATCTTTCCGACAGGTAGGGATTCTAAAATACTTGAAACATCATCATACCTGATCACTTTGAGGCCATCGGGTTTCGATAATTTTGCAGCTAACTTGGCAAGAAGTTTATTAAAACTTATACCAATTGTGCACGTAAGATTAAACTTTTCTCTAACTGATTTCTTAATAATACTGCCTAATTTATATGCTTCATCGAAATCTTTTACCACATATGTTAAGTCTAAAAAAGCTTCATCTATCGAAAACACTTCCACTGCTGGAGAGAAAGAGTAAAATAGATTTATAAGTTCTTTTGAAACTCTTATATATTCATTGAAATCACTTTGAACAAGAATCATTTCAGGACACAATCTCCTGGCGGTCCAGAGAGACATACCGGATTTTACACCAAATACGCGAGCTTCGTAAGAAGCTGTTGCAATAACAGAACGTCCCTCAGGATTTCCGGTAACACCGACTGGTTTGCCTCTTAACCACGGCTTTTTATTTTGCTCGATAGAAGCAAAAAAAGCATCCATATCTATATGCATAACAATTTTTTTCATAATTACTCCTTATCCTATTATAAGAACATTTGTTCGTTTTTCAAAACAAAAAAGAAAACAAATCTACATCTCCAAAATTCATTCCCTAAGATTTAAACTCCAACAAGATTAATCTTTAAGAACTAACACAAAAATACCAATAGCAATAAAAATAATCCCACAGATAACTTTAAGAGTTTTAAAAGGAACGAATTTTGAAAGAGTTTCTCCAAATGCAACTGCTAAAAGAGAAGTTAACGAAAGAGCAGCAATTGCTCCTAAAAACACTAACCATTTACTTTTTGTAGAAGTAGCAAAAGAAAAAATTGCAAACTGCGTTTTGTCGGCTAGCTCTGCAAGAAAAACAGAAATAAAAACTACAAAAAAAGTTTTCATAAAACCTCCAATTGGTTAATTTAACAACATATTATATAATAAAGCAGGAGGTCTAAAATGAGTAATAATTTTTCAAGCATTATAACTTCAATATTTTGGGTGCTTTTTTTAATTTTACTCATCACCCCGTACTTAAAACAAAGAGCTATTGAATCAGCAAGAATATCTCTAATAAAAACTATAGAAAATAAAAGAAAATCAAGGGTAATTGTAATGATTCACAGGCAGGAAACAATGAGCCTCCTGGGCATACCTATCGCAAGATATATAAATATCGAAGATTCGGAAGCAGTCTTACGTGCAATAAGATTAACCCCATCAGATATGCCTATAGATATAATACTTCATACCCCGGGGGGACTGGTGCTTGCAACAGAACAGATTGCACATGCGCTAATCCAGCATAAAGCAGGTGTTACTGTTTTTGTGCCTCACTATGCAATGAGTGGAGGTACTCTTATTTCGCTTGCAGCAGATAAAATCATAATGGATGAAAATGCAGTGCTTGGACCAGTTGATCCGCAGGTTGGACAATACCCTGCAATATCCATATTAAAGACAGTAGTCCAAAAAAATAAAGATAAAATAGATGATGAGACCTTGATTCTCGCAGATATATCAGAAAAAGCAATGAAGCAGGTTAAAGATTTCGTTAAGAGAATTCTATTAGCAAATAACTACTCAGAGGAAAACACAGAAAGAATTTCGCAAACACTTTCAGAAGGAAGATGGACACACGACTATCCTATAACGTTTGAAGAGGCAAAAGAAATAGGATTAAATGTTGTTTCTGAAATGCCTAAAGAAATTTATGATCTAATGGAATTATACCCACAGAATCCTTCGTTAAGACCGTCAGTGCAATATGTTCCCCTTCCCTATAAGAAACCAGGGGCTATTCCACCAGAAAAACCTAAGAAATGATAAAAGAAAATGAGAATATTAATCTTTCACCTATCGAAAGAATTATAAGAGTAGCCATAGGATTACTGCTATTTTATTTTGGTTTAAAAGTATCTACAGTTTCAGAAATGTTCAGTAGCGGCTACTATCAAAATGGAACTATATCTTTTACAATCGCCTCTACAATAACTAGATATCAAAACCTATTGAGAATTTCAGGCTGGTTTTTAGGTTTTATACTGATTTTTACAGGAGCAAACGGTTTTTGCCCGATTTATAACTTACTGCATATAAATTCAAATAAGAAAAAGCTATTTAAATGATTTTTCCTTTACTCGTTTAAGAAAAAGAACCTTTATGTATTGATACTCTCTTGTTTTATGGAAGCCAATTTTGCTAAACGCCTTAATGGAATTAGTATTAAATGATTCAATTTCAACATTTGCTTTTTTATATCCAATTTCTTTAAATTTATTAATAACGAAACTTACCTCGGAGTAAATTGCACCCAACCCTCTATATTCTGGAAACGTAAAACAATCAAAGAAATACAATTCTTCAGGCCCAAGATGGAAAAATTTAAATCTTTGCTCCTTAAATCCGAAAAAACAATATGAAGCAATATCTTCATCCAAAAAAGAGATTACAAGTTTAGCTTTGTCAGTTATTTTTGAAGTAAATATTTTTGCATTTCTAATTCCAAGATACTTCAAGATCTTTTCAAAAACAGCTTCTGGGACTTCGTCTAACGAAAGAAATATTTTGTTTTTGAACGGAATCCCAACATCTAAGGAACTAATAGAATCTAAATCTAATTCATAATGGAAAATAATTTCTATTTCAAAAAAAATTTTTAAAAAATCATTCAATAAGTTCATTCTCTTCTTACGATATTTAATTATAATTTAATATGAACGTATCACAAGAAGATTTTGAGGAAATGATCAGAGATGCCCTCAAAAACATACCTGAACAATTCAAAGAACATATAGATAATGTAGAATTCCTATTGATGGATAAGCCCACATTAAACATGCTTATAAAAAGCAGAATATATGGAAAAGGTTCTTTACTTGGACTTTATGAAGGAATTCCATTAAACAAAAGAGGAAGAAACTACCAGGGGGTACTACCTGATAGAATAACACTTTTTAAATACCCGATAATTATAGAAGCCGAAAGAGAAGGTATAAATATTAAGGAAAAAGTTAGAAGTGTCTTATTACATGAAATTGGTCATTACTTCGGGCTTTCAGAAAAGGAATTAAGAGATTTAGGAATTTTTTAGCTTATTTTTGTTCATAATCTTTTAGTTTAGAAAAAAATATATATAATAAGAACTGGCATGAATAAAGAGAAAAGCTATGAGAGAAATAAATATACACCCTATACTTCAATTTAGTCATGGAAAAGAATTAAAATTTACCTTTGACGGCACAACAGTAAAGGCTTATAAAGGGGAAACAGTTGCAATGGCCCTTTACAGGTCTGGTATTGATATTTTTTCTAAGAGTCCAAAGCAACACAGACCTCGTGGCATGTTCTGTGCCATTGGTAAATGTTCTTCCTGCATGATGAGGGTAAACGGGATTCCTAACATAAGAACCTGTATTCTACCTATAAGAGAGGGAATGATTGTAGAGAAACAAGAGAGGTTTGGGAAACTGCCTGATTATATAGAGAAATTTAGAGAACCAGTTGAAATTGACAAAGAAGTAACAGTTATAGGGTCAGGTCCTGCTGGCTTGAGCGCTGCTAATATTTTTAAAGAATTTGGCATAAAAACTATAATCATTGAGGAGAACCCGCAACTCGGAGGTCAGTTAATAAAACAAACCCACAAATTTTTTGGTTCAGAAAAAGAAAAAGCCGGAACAAGAGGTTTCGAAATCGCCCAAGACTTAATAAAAAACATAGAGAACAGCACTATTAAATTCATTACAAATTCAACAGCTTTCTCAGTAGACAATAACACAATTGGTGTTTTTAAAGACAATCAGTACATAAAAGTCCATACAAAATACTTGTTAATTGCAACAGGTGCCGCTGAAAAAATGATTCCTTTCCCTGGAAATGACATACCAGGAGTTTTTGGAGCAGGTGCAGCCCAAACTCTTATGAATGTCTTCGGTATTAAACCCGGAAATAGCGTGCTTATGGTAGGTGCAGGCAATGTTGGACTTATTGTATCCTACCAATTATTACAGGCTGGTGTCGAAGTGAAAGCGGTCGTTGAGGCTATGCCAACAATCGGTGGATACTTCGTGCACGCGGCTAAACTAAGAAGATTTGGCGTTCCCATACTTACAAATACCACAATAAAAGAAGTAAACGGCAACTTAAGGGTCGAAAAAGCCATAACAATTTCTTTAAACAAAAGGTTTGAAGAAATTCCAGGTACAGAAATCGTATGGGATGTTGATACTGTTTGTTTGTCTACAGGATTAATCCCTTCCGTAAATTTGCTTGCGCAGGCTGGTTCTAAACTAAAATATGTACCATCTCTTGGTGGATTCGTGCCTTTAAGAAATAATGATCTTGAAACAACTAGAGAAAATATTTTTGTAGCAGGAGATGTAGCAGGTATCGAAGAAGCTTCTACGGCAATATTAGAAGGGCATATCGCCGCTCTTGCTATACTTGAAAGAATGGGTTTCGAAACGAAAAAATCAAAAATTGAATCAATCAAAGATTTAAATAACCTGAGAAGTAGCCCTTTTTCGAAAAAAATTATTGAGGGGTTAAAAGAGGCGGAATGTGAATAATTACTTAAAATATGGCTACATTAATGCAGAGGATATAATTAGTTTTCCCCCATTAGAAATTGTCGAAAATCACCCTGTTGCAGTTTCAGAATGCATACAGGAAATACCTTGTAATCCATGCGTTACTTCATGTCCAGTTCAAGCAATATCAATGGAAGGAATAAATGGAATCCCGGTGGTCAATTTCGAAAAGTGCACCGGATGCAGTATGTGCGTTTCAGTATGTCCTGGACTTGCCTTATTTTTAGTTGGTATTAGAAATGGAAAAGGCTTAGTTACTCTTCCGTATGAGATGCTTGAAGTTCCATCAAAAGGTGAGAAAGTTATTTTACTGGATAGAAAAGGACAAAAGGTTGGTACCGGCACAGTTGAAAAGGTCTTTTACCCTGATAAAAATACAAAATCTGCACTTGTAACGATTACTTTCGACAACATCGAACTTATAAAAATTGTTAGAAATATAAAATCGATAACATGAAAGATAATTTAATTTTTATTTGCAGATGCGAGGATGTAACGCTTGAGGAGATTAAAGAAGCATTTAATAAAGGATTCAAAGATATTGAATCGCTAAGAAGACATTTAAAAATTGGCACTGGCCCATGCCAGGGAAAAACATGCATTCCGCTTTTAGAAAAAACTCTGGCTCAACTTTCAGGGAAAAACAAAATCGAAACCATTTCAACACGTCCCCCTGAATCCCCGGTTCCATTTGGAGTTTTTATAAAAGAGGATAAAAAAGAATGAAATCCTTTGATGTCGTGATTATCGGAGGCGGTATTACAGGACTTTCAACAGCATATTACCTAAACAAAATGGGAGTAAAAAATGTACTAATAATAGAAAAGAACTATTTGGGTTCCGGCTCTACGGGAAGATGTGGAACAGGCATCAGACAGCAATTCACAACAAAGGAACATATTGTTCTTATGAGGGAAAGCGTAAAACTCTGGAAGGAATGGGAAAACAGCCTTGAACAACCAATCCATTTTAAACAGGGAGGCTATATCTGGCTTTTAAGAGACAATGAAGAATTAAAACAATATAAAAACTATGCGAAAATGCAAAATCTCCTTGGAGTGCCAACTCAAATAATTAGTAAAGGGGGAATAAAAGAAATAGTTCCAGAAATAAATACAGATGACATAGTTGGTGCAAGCTGGTGTCCGACGGATGGAAGTGCATACCCATTTGAAGTAATTAATGCTTTAAAATTCTTTGTTGAGTCAAACGGCACAACTATAAGAACTTTTGAAGATGTAAAAAATATCACACTAAAAAATGGACTGATTCAAAGCGTTATAACCAATAAAGGTATTTATTACACTTCTTTCCTGGTAAATGGAGCAGGAACCGGAGCAAAAAAAACTGCCAAAATGATAGAAATTGAATTACCTTTAGAAAATTACAGACATCAAATAGTTGTAAGCGAGCCTCTCGAGGATTTTCTTAACCCAATGATCGTAAAAGGTGAGTTGTATTTTACACAAACATATAGAGGAAGGATTATTGGCGGAACTGACATGAATGAAGGTCCGACAGATTCAATTTCTGCAAGCGTTAATTTTCTTGAAAAATTTGCAATAGAGATCGTAAAAACTATGCCAGTATTATCTTCAATTAGAATAATGAGACAATGGGCAGGTTCTTATGTAGTAACCCCTGACCATCACCCAATTATAGGCCCTTCAGAAATTTCAAATTTCGTACTCGGCTGCGGGTACTCAGGCCATGGCTTTATGCTTGGCCCAATCGTAGGAAAACTTCTTGCAGGTTATATTAATAACGGCAATTTCTTTCTCGAGGAAGCAAATCACCTCACGCTCGAAAGATTTAAAAAAGGGAAATTAATCAAGGAAAAAGCCGTAATTGGATAAATAAATATGCTTTACGCTACTGTAGATTTTCGTATATATCTCAACTTATCTTTTCTCTTCCAATGAATCTATTCAGAATTCCTTTTTTATTTAGTTTGTTCTAACTCTTTATCTGTTAAATTTTTCACATAGATTTTTAGCAAGAAAATTTGGAATCTTGACTTTATCTCTTAAAGCAATATAATGGTATTGCAAAAATTTTTGAAAGGGTTTAAAAAATTTTTGATTAGAAAAGAATAGTAAAACCATGTTTAAAAAAGAAGACGAGTTAATACTCGAGGCATTGAAAAATGTAGTTCATGGCTTGTCGTTTTTTCTGGAAAACGACACTGAGATAGTGTTACATTCATTCAAAGACATAGATCACTCTGTTGTTGCAATCGAAAATGGCCATATAACAAACAGGAAGACAGGTTCTACACTAACTGAAGCAGGCTCAAAAATAATCAAAGATATAGTGTCAGAAAACAAGCAATTTGTCGGACCCTATAGGAGCCTCTCTCCAAATGGAAGAATACTTCGCTCTATAACAATCCCGATTCGAAATAAAAACAAACTTATAGGTCTTATATGCTTAAACATGGATATAAATAGGGTAATACAGGCTGAAGAGTTTTTAAAACCATTTTTACATTTTGAGAATCAAATAATTTCTAATGGCAATTTAGAAAAGAGTGGCTCAGCACTGTTAAGCAGCCTGAAAGAGCAAATCTTAGAAGAGGCTATTTTAAAAATTGAAACCAAGGGGGAAATCCCTCAAAAGGAGAAGAATAAATTTTTAGTTGAGGATCTCTACGAAAAGGATTTCTTTGACTTAAAAGACTCTGTTGAATTTGTCGCCAGGAAGTTAGGAGTATCTATTTTTACAATTTATAACTACATAAGAGAATTAAAAAACAGGAAAGGAGGTAAAGATGGGGAAAAGTATACTCGAAAAAATCCTTGACAGCCATATTATCGAGGGTAAACCCCAAAAAGGTGAAGAGATAGGCATCAAAATTGACCAAACATTGACACAAGATGCTACGGGCACGGCAGTCTATCTTGAATTTGAAGCAATAGGATTCAATGAGGTAAAAACAGAAGCTTTAAGTTACATAGACCACAACACAATCCAGGTGGGCTTTGAAAACGCTGATGATCATAAGTACCTTGAATCAGTAGCTGAAAAGTACGGAATTGTTTTCTCAAGGCCTGGAAATGGAATTTGCCATCAAGTTCAACTTGAAAGATTTGCAAAACCTGGAAAAATACTTTTAGGTTCAGACAGCCACACTCCAACAGCAGGAGGCATCGGTGAAGTTGCCATTGGAGTCGGAGGGCTTGATGTCGCTGTTGCAATGGGCGGCGGACCTTACTACTTAATCTATCCAAAAATAATAAAGATTGAACTTACAGGAAAACTTCAAAAATGGGTATCAGCAAAAGACGTAATCCTTAAAGTCCTTGAGATCCTTACAACCAAAGGCAATGTGGGCTATGCAATTGAATACGGCGGCCCAGGAGTAAAAACTCTAACAGTTCCTGAGAGAGCGACAATTACAAACATGGGGGCTGAAACAGGTGTAACTACGTCAATTTTCCCATCAGATGAGATAACGTTTGATTTTTTGAAAAAACAAGGAAGAGAAAGAGACTGGATTAAGCTAGAAGCAGATCCTGATGCGCAGTACGATAAAATCATAGAGATAAACATGGCGGAGCTTGATCCATTGATTGCATGCCCTGATTCTCCAGGCAATGTTAAGAAAGTGAAAGAAGTGGAAGGAATAAAAGTTGACCAGGTAGGCATAGGTAGCTGCACTAATTCATCTTACAGGGATCTAATGACAGTTGCAAACATACTTAAAGGCCATGTAGCCCATAAAGATTTGGAATTTGGCGTTGCCCCAGGCTCAAGGCAAGTAATCGAAATGATAGCAGATTCAGGAGGGCTTGCAACGCTTGTTAAAGCCGGTGCAAGAATCTTTGAAACAGCATGCGGTTTCTGCATTGGAAATAGCTTTTCACCAAGCTCCCAAGGAGTATCACTTAGAACCATTAACAGAAACTTTAAGGGAAGAAGCGGCACTGAAGATGCAAAGGTATATCTGGTAAGCCCAGAGACAGCTGCTGCTGCAGTAATAACAGGTACAATCACTGACCCAAGAAAATTAGAAGAGATGGAAATAAAATATGAAGACGTAAATTTGCCAGAACAATTTATCTCTGACGATTCGATGTTTATATTCCCATTGCCAAAGGATGAAAGAGAAAAAATAGAGATATTCAGGGGTCCCAACATCCAACCCATACCTAAAAATGAACCTCTGCCACAAAATATAAAAGGGTCAATTACCATAAAAGTTGGAGATAAAGTGACTACAGATCACATTATGCCTGCAGGACAATACCTTAAATACCGCTCAAACATACCAAAATATGCTGAGCATGTTTTTGAACCGCTTGATAAAGATTTTTCAAAAAGAGCTTTGGCAAACAAAGAAAAAGGCATTGCAAATGTAATTGTAGCAGGCGAAAGCTACGGACAAGGTTCTTCAAGGGAGCATGCCGCACTTTGCCCGATGTATCTTGGAGTTAAAGCAGTAATTGCAAAAACTGTTGAAAGAATACACCTTGATAACCTTGCAAACTTTGGAATTGTTCCACTGCAATTTACCGAGCCTTTAGACTATGATTCGATCAATCAAGAGGACGAAATTGAAATACCAGAAATAACAAAAGCACTGGAGAATGGCCAAGAAGAAATCATAGCAATAGACAAAACAGCAAATAAAGAGTTTAAATTAAAGATTTTATTGACAGATAGGCAAAGAAAGTTTGTTTTAACAGGGGGGCTTTTGCCCTACACAGGAAAGGTAGGAGGCGCAAAATGAAAATTTCAGTAGAAAATGGCAAGATATATGTACCAGACAATCCAACTATCCCTTACATTGTAGGTGATGGCATTGGGATTGACATTACACCAGTATCGTTAAAAGTTTTTGATGCTGCAGTAGAGAAGGCATATGGTGGAAAAAGAAAGGTCGAATGGATGAGAATAATTGCTGGAGAAGAGGCAATAGAGAAATTTGGCGAGCCACTTCCAAAAGAGACATTTGAAACAATCAAAGATTACGTAGTATCAATCAAAGGGCCTTTAACTACACCAGTGGGTGGAGGGTACAGATCCTTAAACGTAACATTGAGACAAAAACTTGATTTATTCGTATGTTTTAGGCCAGTAAAATATATAAAAGGTGTCCCATCTCCAATGAAAAATCCAGAGCCTGTGGATATTATTGTATTTAGAGAGAATACCGAAGATGTTTATGCTGGCATCGAATGGAAATCAAATTCCCCTGAAGTACTCGAAGTGATTAATTTCTTAAAAAATAAAATGAATGTAACAGTGAGGGAAGATTCCGGAATAGGTATAAAACCTATCAGCATAACTGGTTCAAGGAGAATTGGAAAAGCTGCGCTTGACTACGCGATAGAGCACGGAAGAAAATCTGTAACAATAATGCATAAGGGTAATATTATGAAATACACTGAGGGGCTTTTCCAGGCAGAGATTTATAAATTAGCACAAGAAAAGTATAGAGATAAAGTAATAACTGAAGAGGAAGTTACAGAAAAGTATGATGGAAAGATTCCTGAAGGAATGATCCTTTTAAAACACAGAATAGCCGATTCAATGTTCCAGCAAATGCTGCTCAGACCGGATGAATATGATATTATAGTCACTCCTAACCTTAATGGAGATTATATTTCAGATGCTGCCGCAGCTCAGGTAGGAGGTATTGGTATTGCACCAGGCGCAAATATAAACTTTGAAAATAGGATTGCACTTTTTGAAGCCACTCACGGCACATCTCCAAAACATGCCGGCAAAAACGAAGCAAATCCTGGTTCCATAATCCTTTCCGGTGCTGAAATGTTCGAATATATGGGGTGGACCGAAGTTAAAAATGTTATTATGAACGCCCTTGAAAAGACAGTGCTCGAGAAATACGTAACTTATGACTTTGCAAGATTAATGGATGGGGCTACAAAAGTTACAACATCAGAATTTGGGGACAGGATAATAAAGAACATGGAGGCGATTTAGATGGCTCAAAAAGGAATAAGAGAGTACCATGCAAAGAAACTCTTAGCAAAATACCTCTCAGAAAATCAAGAATCTGGATTCAAATATGATGGAGAGGTCGCCCAAGTTAGAAGAGAAACTTCAATTGATGAGTTATCTCTGAAAAATAGGTGGCTTCTAGAGAAAAAACTGGTCGTTAAACCAGATATGTTGTTTGGAAAAAGAGGTAAACATGGACTTGTTCTTCTTAACGCATCTTTTGAGGAAGCAAAAAATTGGATAAATGAAAGAATGAGTAAAGAAGTTGAAATAGGGAAAGCAAAAGGTGTTCTCACTGATTTTCTTGTTGAGCCTTTTACCCCGCACAAAAAAGAGTACTACATTGCAATTAAAACAGAGGAAGAAGGAGATAAAATTTACTTTTCTGAGGAAGGTGGGATAGAGATTGAGGAGAACTGGGAAAAAGTAAAAGAGTACTTCGTACCCGTATTAAAAGGTATAGAAAGCATCAATCTTCAAGGAGTTGATGATACTATAAAGAAATTTATTGGAGCTCTTTACAAATTCTTTGTGGATTATGACTTTACATATCTTGAGATAAACCCACTTGCTATTATAGATAGAGAAGTCTTGCCACTTGATTTTGTTGGGAGACTTGATGATACTGCATCTTTCAAAGATAAGGAAAAATGGGGAGAAATAGAATTTCCAACATCGTTTGGAAGAAGCTTCACAAAAGAAGAAGAATTCATAAGAAAACTTGATGAAAAATCCGGGGCGTCATTAAAGCTTACAATCCTTAACCCTGATGGATATGTTTGGCTGATGGTTGCAGGTGGTGGTGCAAGTGTTATTTATGCAGACACTGTGGTAGATCTTGGATACGGAAACGAGCTATCAAACTACGGAGAATACTCTGGAGATCCATCTGAAGAAGAAACTTACCAATATGCAAAAACAATTTTTGAAGTTATGACGAAGAAAAAAGATCCAAGAGGTAAAGTGCTTATCATTGGTGGAGGAATTGCAAACTTTACCGATGTTGCTAAAACCTTTAAAGGTATTATCAGTGCGTTACAGGAATATCAAGACAAAATCAAAGAAAACAATGTAAAGATATTTGTGAGACGCGGTGGACCAAATTACCAGAAAGGTCTTGCATCTATGAGGAAACTTGGAGAAGAAACAGGTATACCAATAGAGGTATACGGCCCTGAATTACATATGACAAGAGTAGTAAAAATTTCACTTGGGGGTGAAAAATGAAACTTTTCGAGAAAAATACCCGAGCAATAATTTTTGGTAGACAAGCAAAAGCAGCTCAAGGTATGCTTGACTTTGATTTCATCTCAAAAAGAGAAATTCCTTCCGTTGCCTGCTTCGTTAGCCCAGATAGAAGCGGTTTTGCGAGGCTTTTCTTTGGAAGCAAAGAAATTCTCTTCCCTGTCTATAAAACTATATCTCAAGCTACGAAGAAACATCCAGATGCAACGGTAATGGTTAATTTTGCTCCATCTCGGTTTGCATATCAAACAACAATTGATGCAATAAACACAGAAAGCATTAAAACAATTGTAATAGTTGCCGAAGGAGTACCTGAGAGAGAAGAGCGAGCTCTCTCCGACCTGGCAAAAGAGAAAGGAAAGGTAATAATTGGACCTGCAACAGTGGGTGGTGTTATCGCTGGCAAATTCAAAATCGGTAATGCAGGTGGCACAACAGAAAATATTATTAGCTCAAAACTTTACCGACCTGGAAGCGCAGGTCTTGTTACTAAATCAGGCGGTATGCTCAACGAAATGTTTAATATAATAGCACGGAATTCGGATGGGGCTTATGAAGGTATTGCTATTGGTGGAGATAGATACCCTTGCTCTTCACTTGCAGATCATCTTTTAAGACTTGAAGAAATTCCAGAGGTGAAGTTTCTTGTAATGCTCGGGGAAGTTGGTGGTCTCGAAGAGTACAAAGTTGTAGAAGCTTTAAAGCAAGGAAAAATAAAGAAACCCCTCATTGCCTGGGTAACGGGAACTTGCTCAAAGATTTTCCCAACAGAAGTACAATTTGGTCATGCAGGTGCAAGAGCAGGCAACGACGAAGAAACTGCAGATAGTAAAAATAAAGCACTTAAAGAATCCGGGGCAATTGTTTCAAATTCATTTGATGACCTTCCGGAGCAAATTAAGAAAACTTATGAAGAGTTGAGAAGTAAAGGAATTATTCAGGAAATCGAAGAGTTTGCCCCACCACAGATTCCAATGGATTATGAAACTCTCATGAAACAAGGCTTAATAAGAAGACATGCCGAATTTATCAACACGATTGTAGATGAAAGAGAGGAGCTCAGCTATTCAGGAATTCCTATTACAAAAATTATCAAAGAGAAGCATAGTATTGGATATGCCATAGGACTTTTGTGGCTTCAGAAAAAACTTCCTGACTATGCATCAGAATTTATTGAACTTTTAATCACGGTATTTGCAGATCACGGACCATGTGTTTCAGGTGCACATAACACGATGGTTGCGGCAAGGGCAGGCAAAGACCTTGTGTCGTCTGTTGCATCGGGACTGCTTACGATGGGGCCAAGGTACGGTGCAGCACAAGAAGAGTCGGGACGTTATTACCTGTGGGCAAGAGAGAATGGTTTAACGCCGCAACAGGCCATTGATAAAGCAAAAGAACAGGGGATTCCTCTTCCGGGATTTGGCCATAAGGTAAAGAGTACTAAAAATATAGATTGGAGAGAAAAAATCCTCATTGAATTTGTGAGGAAGAATTTTCCGAAAACCGAATATCTTGATTACTGCCTTGAGATGGAAAAGATAACAACTAAAGTAAGCGATAAGTTCATCTTTAATATTGGGGGTATTAGCGGAGCCCTCTGGCTTGATCTATTGAAATCGCTTGGCTATACAGATGAAGAAGTTAAAGAATTGGTAGAAGACGGGATACTCACCAGCATCAATGTACTTGCAAGAATTATTGGCTACATAGGGCATCACCTCGAGCAAAATCGTCTTAAGGAGAATCTTTATAGGGTTCCATACGATGATGTTCTTTATAGCTTGCCAAAAGAAGACGAATTATAACCTGCTCATAAAAATTGCAGGTTACAGAGGATTAAAAAAATCACTGAAGCCTCTCTGGTGAGGGGCTTCTTAAGCTGTCTTTACAGTTAAACTTTTAATTAAAGGTTTTTCTATAACTAATAGTTTAGAAGTAAGTAAATTTCTTGACCTTTATGGTCATTTAATTAAATATACACAGCAACGGAGGCAGTTTATGACAAAAATAGATAAAATAAAAAAAGAATTCCAAGATAAAGTTCAGGGTTCAAAAATCTATGAACTTGCAAAGAGAGATAGACACGAGAATCTCAAAAAAGAAAAAGTTGATGTTGCTATTCCTGAACAAAGAACATCAACAGACGCTCAGCATATCTCAACACAAACAATAAAAGAGTCAGAACTTAAAATAAAAGCGCAATTTATAACAACAATATCTGATGATAGGGGCGAAGAAGTAAAATATGCAGGAATTCCTCTCTCCAAACTGATTGAGGATAAAAAAGGCATAGGGGATATTATCGGACTACTATGGCTTAAGAAAAAACTTCCCAGGTACGCTTCTAAATTTATTGAACTTATAATTGAAACTGTTGCTGATCATGGTCCCTGCGTTTCTGGTGCCCACAATGCAATTGTCGCGGCGAGAGCAGGAAAAGATCTCGTCTCATCAGTTGCTTCCGGGCTTCTTACTATAGGGCCAAGGTTCGGTGGTGCAATTGATGAAGCAGGACGTTATTTTAAATGGGGCAAAGACAGTGGGCTTTCACCAGAAGGTTTTGTTAACGAAATGAAGAAAAAAAGAATGCTTATTCCAGGAATAGGACATAAGATAAAAACCTCCAAAAATCCTGATAAGAGAGTGGTCTTGCTTATAAATTATGCAAAGAAAAATTTCCCGAAAACAGAATATCTCAATTATGTGCACAAAGTAGAAAAGATCACCACATCAAGAAAAGATACCCTTATTCTAAACATTGATGGATGTGTAGGTGTGCTTCTCGTGGACATGCTTAAATCCCTCGGATTCACTGACGAAGAAATAACAGAAAGATTAAACGCCGGGCTTTTGAATGCTTTCTTCGTGCTGGGAAGAACTATTGGAATAATAGGGCATGTTATCGATCAGAAACTTCTTAAATCTAGCTTATACAGAACTCCATATGAAGATGTTTTATATGACTTGCCGGATAAAAGCGAATTATAAAAGATAAGGATTGAAAAATAACATACCCAATTATCAGGGGCTCTTAAATTGTTTCAACAATCAATGTTTTAAGTCCAGGGTTTTCGATTTCAATTATTTTTTGTTTGGATTTTAAGAACTCAACATTATCAGAAACTACAAAGATCGAAGACCCAGAGCCCGTAATATGAAAACATAGATGAGCCGCACTTTCTATTTTTTCGAAAAATTCAATAAACCTTTTGTCCTTAAGTCTGTATAAAACCTCAAATTCATTGTAAAGATATTGTTTAATAAATTGATAATTTTTGCCTCTTTCTATGGCCTGACTAACCCTCTCTGTATAGGTCCCTTTAGAAAATCTGCCAAGTTTATCCAGTTCAGTATAAGCTTCGCCAGTCGAAACTCTAAATTCAGGAAAAACAAGCAAAAAATAAATTCCCTTAAGGCTCTGTAAGGGATGCACAACATCCCCTCTTCCTTCAACAATTGCAGTTGAACTATTCAAGAAAAAAGGTACATCAGACCCAATTTCTTTAGCAATATTAAATAAATCTTTTTCTGATAAAGGTTTGTCAAATAATGAATTGAGAAGGTTAAGAGTTACTGCTGCATCAGAGCTACCACCGCCAAGCCCTGAACCTACAGGTATATTTTTTTTCACAACTACCATTATTTTCTCATATCTCTGTAGCGTCTGAAAAAATAATTTCAAAGCCTTATGAACCGTTGTAAAATCAGAGCCAATGTTATTACTGAACTCAATTTTTTCTCTGGACGACTTTCTCAATTCAACTTCATCATAAATAGACACTCTTTGGAATACTGATTTAATCTCATGATATCCACCTGAAGATTTACCAATTACTTCAAGCGTTAAATTTATCTTTCCATAAGCCCTGGCTTTCACAAAAGAATTATAAACCTAATAGAAATTTTATAAAATAGATAATTTATCTTTATAAAGGTAATTAAATCATTGACTTTAAATGTATTATATGTAAAATTATAAAACAAATGGAGGATCTATGAAGGAAATCGAAGAAATTAAAAAAGAATTCGAAGAGAAGATAAAAACTAAAAGTATTGAAGAACTCAAGAAAATTGAGACATATTTTCTCGGAAGGAAAGGAAAAATTGCCGACTTGTTCAAAGCACTGAAAAATATCTCCGAAAAAAAGAAGAAAGATACCGGACAGGAAATAAATAACCTGAAATCGTATATTGAAAAAACCATAACATACCACTTAAAAGAGTTAGAAAATATAGAAAAAGATAAGCTGCTTGAAAGTGAAAAAATAGATGTTACACTGCCTGGAGTAAAGTTAGAAACAGGAGGTTTGCATATACTCTCCAAGATCACAAGGGAAGTGGAAGATATTTTCCTTTCTATGGGCTTTGATGTAATGACTGGCCCAGAAATAGAAAGTGACTATTATAACTTCGAAGCACTCAATATTCCCGAATTTCATCCAGCAAGGGATATGCAGGATACTTTTTATCTTGCTAAGAAAATCTTGCTCAGGACTCAAACCTCGCCAATACAGATAAGGACAATGGAAAAATACAAACCTCCCGTAAGGATAATTGCAATTGGCCGATGTTATAGAAGAGACGCAATTGACAGCTCTCATTCACCTATTTTTCATCAAGTAGAAGGGCTTGTTGTTGATAAGAAAATCTCATTCTCAAATTTAAAAGGGACCCTCCTTGAGTTCACCAAAAGAATGTTTGGTCCAGAAACAAAAGTAAGATTTTCGCCATCGTATTTTCCTTTTGTCGAACCTGGCGCAGAAACAGCAATAAGCTGCGTTATCTGCAAGGGTGAAGGATGCAGAGTTTGCAAATATACTGGGTGGCTCGAAATGGGTGGCTCAGGGATGGTACACCCCAATGTGCTTAAAAATGTAAATATAGACCCCGAAGAATATCAAGGATTCGCTTTTGGCTGGGGAATTGAAAGAATCGCAATGATTAAATACGGAATTCCAGATATAAGAATGTTTTTCCAAAACGATTTAAGATTCCTTGAACAATTCAAATAAGGGGAAGAAATGATTATATCCTACAAATTATTAAGAGACTCTTTTGGTTTTGATTACACGCCTCAGGAGCTTTCAGATAAGCTTACTTCAATCGGAATAGAAGTCGAGGGTATCAGAGAAATAAAGCATAATTTCAAACACATCATTACCGGTAGGATAGAAAGCATTGAGTTAATACCCGGCACAAAACTCTTCAAAAGCATAATTAATACAGAGAAAGAAAAGCTTCAGATAATTACTGCGGCTACAAACATTAAAACAGGTAATATTATACCCATTGCTTTACCTGGCAGCTCTCTTGCAGATGGAACAGTGATAAAGAGAAAAGATTTTAAATCATTAAAGTCAGATGGTATGCTTTGCTCCTACCTGGAACTCGGGCTCGATGCAGAGTATCTTTCAAATGAAGAAAAAGCAGGAATTTTAATCCTGCCAGAGGACACACCAATAGGTTTAGAATTCAAAGATATTTTGCCCATAGATGACACCATATTAGACCTCTCGCTGCTCCCGGATAGAGCCGACGCCTTCAGTGTGAATGGGCTCGCAAGATGGATTGAAATTCTCAAAGCAAGAGATGGAAAACGGAGAGCAGATCTTTCGAAATTTATACCTCAAATTAATATTAATTTCGAGAAAGAAACCAAATTTGATATAGAAATTGAAAACCCACAATTATGTTCTTTCTATTCAGGAAGAATTATAAGAAGAGTAAATATTAAACAGTCTTCATTAAAATTAAGACAAAAACTCTTCATGCTAAAAGTTAGACCTATCAACAATATAGTAGATACAACAAATTTTGTAACAAAATTCTATGGACAACCACTACATGCATTTGATTTTGACAAATTAGATAGAAAAGTAATTATAAGGCTTGCAAAAAAGGGTGAAAAACTTAAAACACTTGATGAAGTTGAAAGAAATTTAACAGATAACAACCTGGTTATTGCTGATAGTAAAAAACCGATCGCCATTGCAGGAGTAATGGGAGGTTATGAAACATCCGTTACAAATAATACAAAAAACATTTTTCTTGAAAGCGCTCACTTCTCACCACTCGCAGTAGCTAAAAGTTCGAGAACAATCGGCCTTATAACAGATGCATCAACTCTTTTTGAAAAGGGAATTGATTATGAGTTTTCTTCTGTTGCATCACTTATAGCAACTGATTTAATTTGCAAGGAGACAAATGGAATACCATATAGAGATAATATAGTCTCGTATATAAAGAAAGCAGATGCCATTAATGTCAGATTTAATAGGATTAATTTACTGCTTGGCAAAGAAATAGACAAAGGAGAAGTAAAAGATTACTTCCAATTTGAAGGGTTGAAATATAAAGACAGAGGTTCCTACCTTGAGGTTACTTATCCTTCTTTCAGACAGGACATAAAAATAGAAGAGGATCTTATTGAAGAAATAATAAGAATGAAAGGATATAACGAGTTTCAGGAAAGTCTACTCCATGGAGAGTTCAGAGCATCAAAAAGAATTGATTTTGAGAACTTCACCTGGTTTTTAAAAAACAAACTCACTGAATTCGGTCTTACAGAAATTCAAACCTTTTCACTTATAAATTTAGATAAATTAAGGCATGTTGGCTTTAATGACGAAAAAAGAGTAATTAAAATTTTAAACCCTCTTACAGAAGACATGAATATTCTTAGACCTATTCTTTTACCGACAATTATCGAAGTAGTCGAAAGGAACAAAAATGCTAATCAGGAAAATATTTCTTTATTTGAATTAGGTAAAATATTTAGAACTGGTTCACAATTCGAAGAATTAACAGAATTAGGAATAATATTATCAGGAGACAGAATAGATAAAAATGCCTTTAAGAGAAGCTTCAAGTATGATTTCTTTTACCTTAAAGGTATTATTGAGGAATTGTTATTCGCAATAAAAGCAAAATATAATTTTAAAGAAGCACAAATTCCTTTCATGCATCCTTTCCAGAGCGCTAAAATAATTACATCAAATGATGAAATTGGCTATATCGGTAAGCTCAGAAAGGAAATCTCCGAAAATACCTTTTATGCATCGATAATCATAGAACCTTTATTTAATGAATTATATAATACAATAAATTTTGAGGATTTTTCCATTTACCCTCCCGTCAAAAGGGATATTGCAGTAGTTGTTGATCAGGACTTGCCTGAAAAAACAGTAAGAGAAGTTTTTATAAACCTGAATATTAAAGAGCTTAAAAAAATCACTCTGTTTGATGTCTACTCAGGTACATCATTGCCTGAAGGGAAGAAAAACCTTGCATATTCACTTGAATTCTCCTCAATGGATAAAACATTGAGAGGAGAAGAAATAGATAAAATTATTGAAAAGATAGAAAAAGAAGTGAAAAAGAAAGTGAACGGTATCCTCAGAAGACAATGACAAACTGGGAAATCGCCAATATACTACTTCAAACAAGGTTACTTTTGCTATTAAATGGAGAAAAAGAAGTAGCAGCAAAATATGAAAATGCTGCCTACACAATTGGTATACTTGACTATCCCGCTAATAATAATATTACATTTCTTCCAGAGCTAATTCAAAACGATATTCAAGAAATACTTAATACGGGCAGTTGTGAATTAAAAGAAAACCTCGAAAAAGAAATACCTAAAAGCCTCAGGGACATTGCAAATTTGCCAGGCATGAGAACAGAAAATGCAATAAAGATTTATGAAACATTGAATATCGATTCCATAAATGATTTAAAAAAAGCAATCTCATCGGGCAAAATAAAAGATAAAAGAGAATTTGGCCTAAGAATTGAAGAGCAATTAAGAAGAAGTCTGGTTGAATATGAAAAGGATTTTAAAGAATTAACTTTGTTCGAAGGATATGCTTATGCAAAGTCAATCACAATGTTTTTGAATAAAGAATTCAGCATAAAACTTGCAGGAAGTGTAAGAAGGGGAAAAGAAACCATTAATAATATAGATTTTGTTGTAGCAGCTAACAAAGATAAATTCATCAAAGCAATAGAGAAAATTGTTTCTGTAAAAAAACTAGAAAGAGAGACACAAAATATTATTTCAATAAAAGATAAAGATAATATTATTTTAAACTTTTATTTTGCACCTGAAAAATATATTTACTCTGCTTTGATTTATTACACTGGCTCAAAAATGTATAATAAAATTATAAATGAAATAGGAACAGTAAAAGGTTTTCAAATATCAAAAGACGGGTATTTACTAATAAATGGTCAGAATGAAGAAGAAATATACCAAAAACTCGGGATGCAATATACTCCACCAGAAATAAGAGAAGGAGAGGAAGAAATAGATCTGGCTCTCAGTAATTCATTGCCTGAACTCATCAACGATCATGACATAAAGGGAGATTTGCATATTCATTCAAATTTTAGTGATGGAACTAACAGCATCAGAGAGATAAAAGATGAGAGTTCGTACAAAAATTATGCATACATTGCAATTACAGACCACTCTCAATTGTTAAAAATCGCAAGAGGAGTTTCAAAGGAAAGATTATTAAAAGAATTTGAAATTATCGATAAAATAAATATGGAAGGTGATGAACCTTTAATATTGAAAGGAATTGAGTCTGAAATAAATATGGACGGAGCATTGGATTTAGAGAAAGAAGTAAATGAAAAACTAGATATTGTTATCGGGGCACTTCATATATTTTCACAAACCAATTATGAAAACACTCAAAGAGTCAAGAAAGCAATTGAGAGTAGATTAATCAATTTACTTGCACATCCAACCGGAAGGATAATACATATCAGAGAACCTATTCCGCTGAATTTTGATGATATTTCAATAGCAGCATCTAAAAATAATGTAGCACTTGAAATAAATTTATTTCCAAATAGAATTGATATATCATCTGGCCTGGTAAAACAAGCAAAGAGAAATGGGTTAAAATATTTCTCAATAGGAACAGATGCTCATAATACCGGCCATTTAAATTTTATGGAATATGGGATAAAAATATTAAAAAGATCGTGGATAAAAAGTGAAGAATTAATTAACACTTTTGAATTAAAGGAGCTAAAGGAATTCTTATGGAACAGGAAACATTAAAAACACTCGAGTATTTTAGCATCTTAGAAGAACTAAAAAACCTCTGTATAACTAAAGGCGCCAAAGAATATTCTTTGAATCTTAGACCATTTACCTCCTACGAAGAATCTTTAAAAGACCTCAAAGAAACTACAGAGGCAAAATTATTTTATCAGGAAGAAGGAGATCTGCCTTTTTTAGAATTTGTTGACATAGAGCCCCTTCTTGAAAAAATAAGAGTACTCTCGCTTATAAACGGTGAAGAACTTTTAAGAGTTGCCACTGCTCTTAGTACATTTAATGAGATCAAAGAAATAGGAGAAGCCTATAAAAATAATTTCCCTCTAGTACACTCTTATACATTAAAGATTAGTAATCTTTCGGATATAGCTATTAAAATTAACAAAGCAATAGGCCCTGATGGAAAATTACTTGACGATGCCTCGCCTCTTCTTTCAATTATTAGAAGAGAGATTAAGATAACTTATATAAGAATTCAAACTATACTGCAAAAAATTATATACTCTAAAGAATATGAAGATATAATACAAGATCAGATAATAACAAAAAGGAACGGCCGATATGTTGTCCCAATAAGACAAAACTCAAGACCTGTTTTTCAATATGTTATACAGGGAGAATCAAGCAGCGGATTGACGTTATTCGTTGAACCAATCTCAACTATAGAATTAAACAACAAACTTGTTGACCTGACATCAAAAGAAAAACAAGAAGAAGAAAGAATAGTTCTGGATTTAGAGAATTTAGTAAGAGATAGGATTGATCAGGTTATAAATTCATTAGATGTGGTCTATAAACTTGACTTTATGTTTGGAAAAGGAAAGCACTCAATAAAAATAAAAGGCGAAGAACCGGAATTAAATAAAAAACACGCTTTCAGTATATATAATGCAAGGCATCCCTTTATCCCAGGGGATAGAGTTGTTCCAATAGATGTAAGTGCAGGAGACAATTTTTTTATGCTTATAATCACTGGACCAAATACAGGTGGAAAAACAGTCACTCTTAAAACTATTGGTTTATTGATCCTAATGGCAGAGTCGGGTTTACACATACCGGCTTATTCAAACTCAGAAATTGGATATTTTGAAAAAATATATGCAGACATTGGAGATGAACAGAGTATCCAGCAGAACCTGTCAACATTCTCTTCTCATATGGAAAAAATCATAAAGATAGTAAAGAATGCCGACGAAAACACTCTAGCTCTAATCGATGAACTTGGCGCAGGAACGGATCCGGAGGAAGGATCTGCCCTGGGCTACGCAGTTTTAAAAAAGCTATACGAATTAAAATCAACTTCTGTAATTACAACACACCACAGTAAACTTAAAGAATTCCCATATAAATTCCCTCTCGCCAAAAATGGCTCTGTAGGTTTTGATATAAACACTCTTGAGCCAACATATAAGCTTTATACCGGGGTTCCAGGCGAAAGCCATGCATTTATTATTGCAGAAAAACTTGGCCTTCCAGTAGAAGTGCTCGAGGATGCAAAAAAAGAAATATCTGAAGAATACTCAATTGCTCAATCTATCATTTCAAAAATGTCTGAAGACCAAAAAAGAATAGGAGACTCTGCCATTGAAATTGAAAGAGACAGACAAGAAGCAGAAAATTTTAAAGAGCTCTATGAGAATAAGCTTAGGGAAATAGAAGAAAGAAAGAGATCAGAAATAAATAAAGCATACGAAGAGGCCAAAAAAATAATTTTTGAAACTCAAAAAAGAATGAATAATATTATTGATAACCTTGAGAACTACATAAAGAGCCAAAAAACTGTTCAGGAAATCAAAAAGGAATTCGAAACCGAAAAAATTGAAATAGAGTCAAAAATTAAGTCACTGGAGCCAAAGGAAACTGTTTCTATGAACCAGATAGAAGAGGGTTCCCTTGTATATGTCCCTAACTTTAAAAGACAGGGCATAATTCTGAATAAAATGGAAGAAAAGGGTAAACTTGTTATACAAATGGGAAGCATCAGAGCCACTGTCTCAATAGAGGACGTACAATTACTAAAAGGAGAGGCTCCTATAGAGAAAGGCGAGGAAGAAGAAAGTATCAAAGAGTTATCAAATATCCAGGTCCCAATGAAACTTGATTTACATGGACTTCCAACTGAAGAAGCTATAGAAAAAATGGATAAATACCTTGACTCTGCATATCTTGTAGGGCTTCCTTTTGTTTATATTGTTCATGGCAAAGGAACCGGGACATTAAGAGATTCGATAATCGAGCACCTTCGCAGAAAACTCCACGTCTCACATTTTTATACAGGAACACCAGAGGAAGGTGGAACCGGGGTCACAATCGTGTACTTAAAATGAAGAAAGATTTAACAATTATTTTTTTTGACCTGGAAACAACTGGGCTTAATCCAGATATAGATGAAATAATAGAAATAGGGGCAATAAAAGTTCAAGATAAAAAGATTATAGAAAAGTTCCAAAGCCTTGTAAGGCCTGACAGAAACATCCCAAAATTTATAACAGATCTAACAGGAATTAATGAAAAAGAAGTGGAAAAAGCTCCTCGTGCTGAAGACATAAAAGATAAGCTAGAAGATTTTATCAACAATTACCCGCTTATTGCTCATAATGCAAGTTTTGACAAGACTTTTCTTGAAAAATTACTCGGAAAAGAGCTTGAAAACGACGTTTACGATACACTTGAACTTTCCAGGCTTTTCTTCCCTGAATTTTACTCTCATAGTCTTCAAAATCTGGTTAAAAAACTCGAAATAAAATCAAAAGGACCTCACCGTGCCTTAACAGATACATTAATGTTATATTCAGTATTTCAAAAAATTGAAAAAGAAAAGGGCTTATTCCCACAAGAAATTCTGAAAAAGTTCAAACAAATTTTCGTAAATGAGAGAAATTTTGATTCTATATTTGGCGACGAATGGGAAAAAACAGAAAACACTGAACCTTCTTTAAAATGGGAGCTTAAAGAAGATAAATCTGCAAGAATCACCCTGCCTTTCAGGGAAAAATCAAAATTTGACAGTTATTTCAAAGAAGGAATATACTTTGTTGAATCAGACATAAATAACGAAACTTTAGAAGAAATTACTCGAGTTTTGAAAGACAAACAACTTCTATTACTTACTTATAGCGAAAACCTTGGAGAAAAACTTGCCCAAACCTTTAAAGAAAAAAGCTTTTACGTTTCCACTCTTAATAATTATGAAAGATTTATTTGTCCGAAAAAAATTCAGTTTTTTCTCGATAATCCTTCTCTACTACCTGCTGAGTTAAGAACAAGCTTTGCCATTCTTGTTTCCTATATTTTCAAAACAAAGGATTTCTTTGTTGATAAGGCACCAATTCACATTTTAAAAAACCCGTTATTGCGAATATTATCATCATGCGAGGAAAACTTATCGAGTTGCAAATATGAAAGTTTTTGCCCATTGAAAAGAAAGATTGAAGAAATTAAACTTTCCGAAGTTGTGATATCAGAGCACAGTATCTTGTTCAACGAAAACTATTTTAAACAAGCCCTAAAAAATAGAGCTCTGGTTGTTTTTGAATCATTCAGATTGCCAAAATCTTACTACTCTTACAGACTGGAACTCTCATTTTTAGATTTACAAACACTATTAACATACAATAATTCACCTTCTGAAAAAATAAGCAAAATTAAAGATATTTATAACTCTATTGACAGATTACCAAATGGACAGGATATAAGCAAAGAAATAAAAAAGTTAAGAGAACTACTCTCAGATTACCATAATGACCTAATCGAGAAATTTTTAAAGAGAGAAATTTATCAAAAAGGCCTTAGAGAGGGGAAAGTAATAATGTTTGCAATTGACAGAGAGACACAAAAAACATTTCGAGAAAACACAAACTTTTTTAATCCCATAATTTTTGTATCGAAATATACAAAAATAGGCGATAAAGAAGTTTTATCAGACTTTACAGGGCTCAATGGAGAAAAAATAAGTGATAAACATCCTTTTGATAATAAAATTTTAGTTTCTTTTGTTCCTCTTTTCAGTCGTTCACCAAATCATGATGAGTTTCCAGAAGAATTTGTTAAATTCTTTAAAAAAATACACGAAAAAGCAAAAACTGCAATAATCTTCCAACAACAAATTCTGATGAAAGAGATATATTTTTCTCTAAAAAATGAAGGGTTTGACGTAAAAGCTTATGGAACTGATTCCGCCGATGAGAAAAGAGAAATAGACATGTTCCAATATGATATATCACCCTCACAGATTTACAGAGAAATCTATCTTGTTAAGCTTCCTATTATACAAAATGATAATCCAGAAATGGAATTTTACTCAGCTCTATTCATAAAAAACCTCGTTTATGAAATTACAGAAAAATCAAACGGAAGAAGTATTGTTTTCTATTTTGATGGTAAACTGAAAAATAAGGATTACAGAGTCAAATTTGAGGACATATTTATTTCTTTTCCGCTGTACCTTGAAAGAGAAGAATCCCTTCTAAGAATTCTAGAAAAAATAAGAAATAAAAATTAAATTGTTTGAAAATAGCCATTAAATAATATAATTTAGCATGAAAATAATCTGGGCACCCTGGCGAGCGAAGTATATCTCAGAAATTAAAAAAACGAAAAACTGCTTTATCTGCGAGGCAGTAAAAAGCACCAACGACAAAGAAAGTTTAGTTGTATTCAGAAGCAATCTTGCCATAGTCATAATGAACAGGTATCCTTATAACATAGGCCACATGATGGTCTCGCCGATGAGACATATAAAGTATCCATATGAAATGACAGAAGAAGAAATGACTGAAACAATGCTACTTATGGCAAAAATGACGAAAGTACTTGAAAACTTATACTCGCCGGAAGGGATTAATATAGGAGTTAATATAGGAAAATCCGCAGGAGCCGGAGAGGAACACCTTCACTTCCATATTGTCCCAAGATGGCACGGAGATACTAATTTTATTACAGTTCTCGATAATACAAGAGTATTGCCTTCGTCACTTGAATCAACATACGATAAAATTAAAAAAGAATTTGAAAACAGCAATTCCTGAAAATAAACTCATA
>Ga0209609_10000391_pt1 | contig 26676 bp, 25 predicted proteins | sample LakKivw325mmetaG_FD_184136 | JGI IMG/M metagenome (GOLD analysis project Ga0209609, IMG submission 184136) | Anoxic lake water microbial communities from Lake Kivu, Rwanda to study Microbial Dark Matter (Phase II) - Lake Kivu water 325m metaG... | ecosystem: Environmental > Aquatic > Freshwater... | reverse complement strand
GACAATAATTTTCACAGGCAGGGTACGCTACTTGTTCGAAATCTGTATGTTTTTTGAAGGTTGTGCTACGGGTGACGCCCCGCGTGGACTCGAAATTGGACGATAGTAAAACCGTCTCTTTATGTCAAGGAGGTTTTACGCCGGCAAAACAGATAAGAAGGGGGAGGCGGCTCTTGAAAAAAGTGTCTTCTATGCCCTGTCATTGAGCGGGTCTTTGCTGTCGAGGATTTGCTCCCGGCCCTCGATTACATGTCAAAGGGTCAGCATTTCGGCAAGAACTGCATCAGGCACTGAAAGTGTCCTTCGCTGAGCAAAAAAGAAAAAGGGGATTGCGGTCATAAGCCACAACCCCTTTAGTTTGCCGGCGCAACGGTGTTTATTTACCTTTGCCCGTTTACTGCTTATATTATGTGTCCGGTTGCGTTCACTTTTCCACTGCCTTGAGTTCGGAGGAACGGTCCTTCATTAAATCGACGGAGCCGAAAGACTCGCTTCCCGGCAGATAAATGTTCAGCCAATCGTGCACGGTATCGGCCTCCAGGATCCCTCCCGTCATTTCGAAGTCAAGCAGGTGCCCGCCTCCTGATAGGTCATCGGCGAGGAAGTGCATATGGTAACCCGGAACGTTCACACCTTTGACGAAATCGGGAGATCGAAATCCGATGACTGTGCCGCGGATATTCGAGAAGGTGAACACAGGCTGGTTTTTAGTTACCTCCGCGAGCGGTGGGTAAGGTTTTTTCTGCGATGGAACGCTGCGTGCCCGGACGCGGTTAAAGTCCCCGCGGGCGATAAACGCGCAGAAATGATTCGGCTGCAGGACTAAAGCGTTGATCCTTGCTTCCAGCGCTGTCATGTCCGTCGGGCCTTTGACCGTTTCCCTGATATCGGAGACAAAGGTCGTTACGCAGGCGAAAGGCGTCGACTCGGAAAGAGCCGGCCGGTATACTTTGCCGTCGGCCCGGACCTTGTAAAATGTCCCGTCCAGGAGGATCATCTCACCGTCGAGCGCCTCGAAGGTCCCGATCCCGAAGTCGCCATAACCGCGCAACACCTCGAGGGACATGTGCCCGTCGTAGACACCGGCCAGCAGGGCGTCGATGGTGGCGACCTGCGTGATGCCGTTCGTCGTCGCGCACCCCCACAGGGAAAACGCCAGTAAGAGCGTGACTGAAACAAACGGAAACCTCTGGGCCGTCGTGCGTTTCATTTTTCTCTCCCTTTCGATGGTTGTTTCGGAACAGGCCTCCTGATATTACGTGTGATGACCAATAAGACGGGAGGGGCGATGCGGTATAAAGAGCAGATGATACGGATCCAGGTCAAGGTGATTTTTGAGTATTTCACGCCCCTGTCAGCCATGAAAGCAGTCGCTGGATGGCTTCTGTCCGGCTGCCGGGTAATTCACTTTTGACAAAGAAACAACATGTGGTAGTTATTTGCACGAAATATTAAACAGCTTCAGAAGGCGGGAAGGCACATGAATTTCCCTGAAGAACAGGACAGGGGGCGCTACCCCGAGGGGCTGGAAACCTGCCGCAAGACGAAAACCGGCCTGGAGCTGTTCCTGAGGCCGATCAAGGTCTCCGACGAGCCGCTCATGAGGGATCTCATGGACTCCCTGTCCGACGAAAGCCTTTACACCCGGTTTTTTACGAAGCGCCGGGAGGTGCCCTACGGGCAGCTCCCGGACCTGGCCATGGTCGACTACGAGCGGGCGATGGCGATTGCGGCCGTCGTCGCCAAAGACGCAATACCGGGGAAAGAGGAATTCGTGGCAGTGGGACGCTACAACATAAACCCGAAGCAGCAGACAGCCGTAGTTGCGTTTGCCGTTCGAGACGATTACCAGAACCAGGGGATCGCGCAGGTGCTCCTCGAGTATCTCACCGAACTGGCCCCGCGCCAGGGCGTGCTCGGGTTCACAGCCTCGGTCCTGGCCGGCAACGAGGCCATGCTCCATGTCTTTGAGAAAGCGGGCTTTGAAAGGAAAAAACAGCTGATCCAGGGAGTGGCTATACTCAGCATGATGTTCAACCAGACGGCGAGCCCCAGCCCCTAGAAAGTCATGCAATGAACCGGCGGGAGGAAGGATCGGTCACAGGGCGTCTCATCCGGCCGAGGCGGCAAAGGCGGGGAGAACGCCCTGCTTTTTCAGGCTCCTGAATGCCTGCGAGGCCTCCTCTCTCGACGGGAACCCCGAGACGTTGAGACGGTACCAGAGAACGTCACTTGCGGCGATCCGCCGCGTTGTACTGAACATCTTCCCCCGGAGCAGGGGATTTTTTTTCAGGGCCTGAAGGGAGCGCTGATCGCCGAAAGTGCCCAGGTAGATGTGGTATCTGCCGTCGGCGTCAGGGCCGATAAACATCTCTTCCGTGAGCGCGGGGACTTTCATCTGCTCGTCGGCGAAGATCTGGTTCACGTCCTTGATCTGCGGGTTGTGCTCGAGCAGGATGTCCAGGATTGTCGGGTTTGAGAGGCCGTAGTACTGCTGTGCCAGGTACGAAAGGGTCCAGCCCTTCTTCACGGTGACGACCGCCCCCGGTCCGACGGCCGGCGTCTGCTCCTTCGTCTGCATCTTCTGCTTAACCGGGACGGCCTTCTCGGCAAGGGCTGTCGGGGCAGGCGGGGCGGCCCCCTCGTCCTTCTTCAAAAACGTGAGCGTCGCGATCCCCAGGGCGCCGGCAAGCACAATCCCCGAGAGGGCATAGACAAAGGCGGGCCTGCGGTAGAACGCGCCGGCTTTCGGCCCCAGGTAACTCATGTCCTGCAGGGTTTCCTGCGCAATTTTTTTGTCAATAATCTTCCGGGAGGCCGTGTATCCGTTCATCAGGGCGCGGTCGCACAGAAGGTTGATGACCCGGGGGATCCCCTGCGAAAATTTCCAGATCATCCGGACGGCCTCGGGTTCGAAGAGGCCCGCGCCGCTTCTGCCGGCCACCTTCAGGCGGTGCTCAATGTACTCCCGGCATTCTTTCTCGTTGAGCGGATCGATGCGGTAGCGGGTGGTGACGTTGCCCTTGAAGGTCTGCAGTTCGATGGCGTCGAGTCTGGTCTCGAGGTCCAGCTGGCCGATCAGGAGAATCTGGATCAGCCTGGCGGACGGGGCTTCCCGGATGAAGAGCCGGAAGAGGTTCTCGATGACGTCGACCCTCAGATTCTGCGCTTCATCGATGACGATCGCGACCGTCTCGTTCCGGGCCATGCGCCTCCTCATGTAGAGCTGAAACTGGATGGTGAGCGCGGTCAGGTCGACCCGGCCGATCTCCTCCCCGAGTTCCTGCAGGATGTTGCGCAGGAGGTCCTCGAAATCGACGGTCGTGTGGAATACGAAGGCTGTCTTGATCTTGTCGCTCAGGTCTTTCAGAAGGGCATGGATGAGGGTCGTTTTCCCGGTACCGACATCGCCCGTGACGACGGTGATCCCCTTCCTGTCCCTGATCCCGCTCATCATGGAGAACATGGCGCCCGCGTGGGTGCGCGTCATGTAGAGGAACCGGGGATCGGGGTTTATACTGAATGGCTCTTCGGCAAAACCGAAATATTCCCTGTACATGGTAAACACCGACGATTTTAAAACATCACCTGCCGGGCTATGCACGACGTGAAATTGCCGTCATACCCTGCTCGAAAAGAAAAACCGAAACTCTGACTCACAACTTCGTCAGAGCTTGATACCATGATCATCCCCGATGAGCAAGGGATTGCGGCCGAATACTGCGACCCCCTGGTTTTTGGGTGCAGGGAGCCTGACCGAAAGCGGGCAATAAAAAAACAGGGCCATTTCTGACCCTGCCTTTAACAGCCGCCTTCACGGCATGGCGTTATGCGATTCACAAGGGGACGGTAAATTTAGTCTAACGCCTCACCCCATCGAGGTTTTCCCAGTTCATTTCGCCCTTCATCCTTTTGAAGAATTTGAATGCAACGTGAAGGGCAAATTGAATGGCCAGGAAGAAAAACAGTGCGACAGAAAATCCAATGATGGGTGTCAATATTTTGTACCACGTTAGTTGCCCCGCATCCAGTGCCCAAAAACCGGAGAACTGCCAAGGAATCCCCATTGTTGGCATCAATATTTCGAACCACATGACTCGTCCCCCTGCAGTGCACACAAAGGTTTTTACAGATTTTAAAGCAAGATATTTGCCAGTCAGGTGACGAGGTCAACTCGAGTGGGAAAAAGGCTCATAAATGAAAAAGGGTCGTGACCCTGAGAGCCACAACCCCCTGATTTTTCTGGCGCGCCCTCGAGGGCTCGAACCTCGGACGTTCAAATGTTTCGTCTTTCGCCAAATGGCCCTGTTATTTCGGGATGCGCTTGAGGAATGTCATCATCTCATTCAGTACCGGCGTCTGACCTCGATCTTCCAGATGCAGGAGATGGCCGACACCATCGATCTGGACATAGTTCACATTGCTGAAATTCCGCTTCAGCCAGGAAATTTCGTCATCCGACATGACGGCCCCAAGTTTTGCCTCGCCCCGAATGAACAAGACGGGGCACTTGATCTTCACCATGATCTCTTCAGCACCATATCCCCTGGAAAAACCGTCAAAGTCATAAAGCAGCGCGTCGAAATACGTCGGGTCAAGCGCCCACAGGCATCCCGCAAAGAACAGGATCCACTGACTGGTCACACCCGGGTAATCCTTGTACCTGTCAGCCAGTACAAGGGATAATTCTTGTTCTGATGATGCCGATTTCTTCAGATCCAGCCAGAGACCGAACATATCCCGGCTCGAGTCGACGAATTTCCTGTAGATGTTTATGTCCAAAGGAGAATCCTCAATGATGAGGGCCTTCACTTTTTCCGGACACTGTGCGGCTGCCATAAGCGCAATCGCTCCGCCGAGGGAATGGCCCACAAGGACAGCCGGCGCATTCAACTGTCTTAGAAATGACACGGTGTCCCCGGAGAAATCCGCCAGGCGGTAGTGCCCGGCGACCCATCCCGATCGGCCGTTACCTCTCAGGTCCATGGCATAGACATGCCACCTTTGAGAAAGGCTCGGAATGAGCGTAAGATACTCCTGCCAGCGCCAGGCTCCCCCGTGGAGCATGACCAGCGGTTCAGCCGATGGAGAGCCGGAATCAAGATAATTTATTTTCACTTTGCCTGTATCAAATATTTTTTCCTGCGGCATATCTCCTCCCATTGCATACTTCCCCGGAGACACATTTGCCGGGTAGTGCCCGGTGTAGCTGCAGCCGGCCATCATTACCAAAGTCAGGAATAGGCAGACCCCCAGGAAATACCCATATATCATTTTCATGCCTCCTATAATAAAAAAGACCGATTTCCTAATTTCGCTTACCTGCGGGATTATCCGTCCTGGCCAACTCAATTACTGGTGAAAGATGACACAAATTGCAGACATTTCATATCATAATGATTTTATTGGCGCGCCCTCGGGGGATTGAACCCCGGATCTTTGGGGAGGGTCATCTCGGGCATCATGTCAAGAAAATAGACCTGCCCCTCAATTATTTTCCAGCTTGAGGAGATATTCTTTCAGGTGCGTGCCGCCGTTATAGCCGGTCAACTGGCCGTTGCTGCCGATGACGCGATGGCATGGGACAACGATCGGCAGAGGATTTCGTCCGTTGGCGGCGCCGACAGCACGACATGCCGTCGGTCTTCCGATACGTTTTGCCAGTTCCTGATACGAAATGGTTGTCCCGTATGGAATGGCGCAAAGCGCTTTCCAGACGCTGCACTGAAACGACGTGCCTCTGAAAGAGAGCGCGAGATGGAATTCCTTCAACTCGCCACGGAAATAGGCGCCGATCTGGCGCTCCGCTTCTTCGAATCGCTCTGTTGCTTCAACCGATCCGGCCGGCGGTTTCTTCGCGCCCTTTGCATACTGGAAGTTGATTCCAGTCAACCCACTGTCATCGGCGGTCAGAAGAATGGATCCAAGCGGGCTTGATATGAATGTGTGATAGCTCATTGCAGCACCCTTTTGCTTCTTATCGTTCATTGTCTTTCTTTTTTGGCCGTGTAGCTCCACAAATACATTGCGGCGTACGCGCGCCAGGGGCGCCAGCGTTCAGCCATTCGTCTGAGATCTGCGCTCGATATCAGGGAGTCGCCGTTTGACACGGCGTGCCTGAGGCCAAGATCGCCCTCAGGAAATGCATCGGGTTCACCGAATGCGCGCATGGCAATATACTCGGCTGTCCATTCTCCGATTCCCGGGATCTCTGTCAGGGATTCCACAACAGAATCAAGCCCCAGGGAACCATCCCGCGGCAATGTGCCGTTTCGCGTTGCCATTGCGATGGTGCGGATCGTCCGGGCACGCGCGCCGGTCAGGCCGACCTCGTGCAGATCAGCGTCGCATAGAACTTCGGCCTTGGGGAATACATGGGTGATCCACGAAGCAGATTTGCCGTCAACCGGTGTCCCGAATTTTTGAACGATCCGGCCGGCGATTGTCGAAGCTGCTTTCACGGAAATCTGTTGTCCCAGCACGGCGCGAATCATTAACTCGAAAGGATCCCATGCGCCAGGCAAACGGAGGCCGGGCAATACGCGGGCTGCCGATCGTAGCATAGGGTCCATTCCAAGGTCATCTGCAATGCGGATCGGATCCGCGTCGAGATCGAATATCCGCCGAACGCGATCAACGATTTGCGCCAGCCGTGTCATTGTCGGCAACTGTATGCGGAGGATGAGATACGGTCCTTCCGATGCAGGCATTACTTCGATGATGCCCGATTTTCCATCCACTTCAATGCTACGCTGATAAGTTTCGCTTTCCACCGATTCGACGCCCGGAATTGCACGCGCACGCAGAAATCCGAGAACCGATTGCCAGTCAAGAGGAGGTCGATATGCCAACCGAATGGTCAAATCCCCGCCGGTTCGTTCCTGGTCTTGTGTCATGCGCCGAAGCTCTGTCGGCGATGCATGGAAAGAACTGAGAATTGCCTGATTGAATCGGCGGATGCTTTTGAAACCTGCCTCATAGGCAATGCTGGTCATCGGCAGATCGGTTCCATCGATCAGCTGACGGGCAAAATGCAGCCTCTGAGTGCGTAATATCGATTGAGGAGCGACTCCAAGATGTTGTATAAACAACCGCCGCAGTTGACGGCCGCCGATACCCACGCGTGCGGCCAGATCCTCGATGCTTACGTCATCGCAAACGCCCTGTGAAATCAACCTCAGTGCGCGTGACACGATGGCCGAGCTTCCTTCCCAAGCCGGCGTTCCCGGCGCTGTCTCGGGACGGCAACGGCGACAGGGACGGAAGCCGGCTTGTTCAGCAGCCGCAGCGCAGGCAAAAAATTGAACGTTATTCCGCTTGGGCGTGCGCGCCGGACAGATGGGTCGGCAGTAAATGCCGGTTGTTTTGACGCCCGTAAAAAAGCGCCCGTCAAAACGCGGATCACGGCTGCGAAGAGCTTGATAGCAGGTATCCTGATCGATAGTCATGGGATATATATACACCAGACAGGAATCCGTGCTGGCAGTTTTCGGACATTACCATCTGGGCGAGATCCAGCGCGTCAAAGTTCATGCAAACGGGACCGCCAAGCCATATTTTTCGTGGAATTCGTGGCAAACAAAAATCACTCAAGCAGCTGTATGGCCCGGGCTTTAATAAGCAGTTAGACAATGCTCCCGGTCTCCGGCTTTAGCTGGCGAATAGCTCCCGGGGTTACACTCACCTTAAAATCGATGCCGCAAAACACCACCAGTTCCATTTTGTCCACGTCATTAGTGTGGAGAGAGGGTCAAATCTTTATCCTGGTATTGAAAGGGTCAAATCTATATTTTTAGCATTTCTGCCGTTGGTTTTACAATCCGATTGATTGAGGCTTGGCGGGTACCGAGCATGTTTGGCTAGCTCTGATAGCTGAAAAAGGGGCTGTGGCTTACGGCCACACCCCCTGATTTTTCTGGCGCGCCCTCGAGGGCTCGAACCTCGGGCCTTTGGATTCGTACACGGAAACTTAACTCGGGCGATTTCTCATCATTTTTAAGAACTTAAATATCAAGCACTTAGAAAAGCCGTTTTGGGTTTTGTCGGGCTTCCTTAGGTTGTTTTTGATGATGACGGTTACAGTTCGGTTACAGTTTCCCGTATCTTTCTTACAGCCCTCTGGGGAAAAAATATCACGGGCTTTGTGGGTTTGGTCCGCACTTCGAACCCGTTGGATGAGGACGACTGCAGATCCCCCAGGAAATGAATAAAGAAGAGCAGGGCCATAGCTGACCCTGCTTTAACGGTTTTCAGCAGCAACCGCACCAACGATTGAGATGCTCAGGAAGTGATCACGTATTTTGTCCCGGCATCATCGTAATGGAAACTCTGGGAAATTCTCTCACAGCATTTTGCTGACATGGTCAATGTAGATTCTTGACATCTTTTCATACTCTTCCATTGTAAATGCCTTGAGCGTAGTCGTTCTGACGAATTTAGAGGCATTCAATCCCAGCACAATAGCACCTGCAACTTCGTCATTGGGGACCTCGCTGACAGCGATGAAGTCGTATTCCCCCATGGTGAGGTAAAAACCCGTCATTTTACTTCCCATTTCTTCCATTAATTTTGCGCTTTCCTTAACCCGCGCTGGCCCGTCCTTTAGTGTCTTAATCCCTTCTTCCGTCAGTTTCATCAAGACAATGTAAGTCGGCATAACCTGACCCTCCTTTCCGATGGTCACAACAAGGGATTGAATCAATGACTCGTCAAGAAGCCGAGTCTTTTTTTCGCTTGGATAATTAGGAAACTCCAAGAAACAGTGATCTATTTCAACCTTCGAGAAGGCCTGCTATTAGAATAGACTACATCAAGCGAAAGGCGGAAAAATCAGTTTACCGGCGCTGATCCTGTGTAGTACCAGTCGATGAAGTCGATTTTTGCGACGGTGTGCTCTTTTCGTCCTTCTTGGCGCACCACTCGCACTTGTCCTCGTCGTTGAGCATCCATGTGGCCCGTCCGCATACGACACAAGTTTTTGTGTAACCCATGGCGATACCTCCTTGAGCCTTTGGGGCAATTTGCCCGCCCAGGGAAACCGGTCATGAGCTAATGGGTGTCTGTAGAAATGGAGAGACAGGCAACTACGGAAAGAAGATGCGCAAAATACGAAGAGATCTTGTGCAGAGATAGATCCCGAAGTGTAGGCGGGCCTTCACTCTTTAATAATCATTATAAATACCCGGCAAGAAAAGTCAAGAGGCTTCACGACCGGACGGCAACCGATTGCACTCGCCCAGCTTCAAGTCAGAAGAAAGATTGGCCGTGGAGAACTGCGGCCTGGAATACGTCAGCCACCCCTTGATATAAAATTGAAAAAGGGGTTGTGGCTTACGGCCACACCCCTTGATTTTACTGGCGCGCCCTCGAGGGCTCGAACCTCGGGCCTTTGGATTCGTAGTCCAACGCTCTATCCAGCTGAGCTAAGGGCGCGTGTTTTTGAAATAGAAATGGCGGAGAGTGGGGGATTCGAACCCCCGGTACACCTTTTGGGGCGTACATTCGCTTAGCAGGCGAACCCATTCGGCCACTCTGGCAACTCTCCGCGCCGAATATATCGAATTTTTGTTTTTGTCTGGCGGAGGGAGCAGGATTCGAACCCGCGAACCTTTCGGTTAACGGTTTTCAAGACCGCCGCCTTAGACCACTCGGCCATCCCTCCGGGATGTCTTCAAAAGGTTATACAATCCATCCCTTCAAAGAAAACCCCACTCATTCCTGTGAAGGGCAATCGAGTATTTCCGCCGATTGTAACGGGAGTTTAACCTACGGCTTAATTTTGTCAAGCCCTCGCATGTAGGGCCTGAGCGCCTCGGGGATGACGACACTTCCGTCCTTCTGCTGGTAGTTTTCCAGGACGGCGACGACGGTCCGCCCGACGGCGAGGCCGGAGCCGTTCAGGGTGTGGACGAATTCCACCCTGCCGGAGACTTCGCGGCGGAATCGGATGCCCGCGCGTCGGGCTTGGAAGTCCTCGAAGTTGCTGCAGGAGGAGATCTCCCGGTAGACGTTCTGACCCGGGAGCCACACTTCCAGGTCATAGGTCTTGGCGGCGGAAAAACCGAGATCCGCTGAACAGAGGCTGACCGTCCGGAAGTGGAGGCCCAGCTTTTTCAGGATGTCCTCGGCGTCGAGGGTCAATTTCTCCAGCTCATCGTAGGAAGACTCGGGGGTGGTGAACTTCACGAGCTCCACCTTGTTGAACTGGTGCTGCCGGATGAGCCCCCGGGTGTCCTTGCCGTAGGAGCCCGCCTCGGCCCGGAAGCAGGGCGAATAGGCCACGTGGAGACAGGGCAGGTCCTTCTCGTTTAAAATCTCCTCCCGATACATGTTCGTTACGGGGACCTCCGCCGTGGGGATCAGATAGTAATCCATCCCCTGGATCTTGAAAAGGTCCTCCTCGAATTTCGGCAGCTGCCCCGTTCCGGTCATGCTGTCCTTGTTGACCATGAAAGGGGTGAGCAATTCCGTGTAGCGGTGCTCGGTGGTGTGAAGATCGAGCATGAAGTTGATGAGCGCCCGCTCGAGGAGGGCTCCCACGCCGCGATAAACGGTGAACCGGGCCCCTGCGATCTTGGCGCCCCTGGCGAAGTCGAGGATGTTGAGGGCCTCGCCAATGTCCCAGTGGGCCTTCGGTTCGAAATCCAATTTGGGTTTTTCACCCCAGTGGCGGATGACGGGGTTGTCCTCGGAGCTGGCACCGTAGGCGACAGATTCATGCTGGATGTTGGGGATGACCATCATGAAGTTCCGAAGGTCTTCCTCGGTCTTCTCGAGATCCCCTTCGAGTTCCTTGATCCGGTCCGACACGGCACCCATCCGGGTGATGAGATCCGAAGCGTCCTCTTTGTTCTTTTTGCGGCCGCCGATCTCCTTGGAGACCTTGTTCCGTTCGCTTCTCAGGGTTTCCACCTCCTGGAGGATGTCCCTTCGCTTCCGGTCCAGGTTGGCGAAGAGGTCCAGGTCGATCTCCTTTCCCCGTTCGAGCATCTTTTTCCGGAGGAGGTCCAGGTTGTCCCTCAGAAATTTCATGTCCAGCATGGTCTTCTCCCCCTCGAAAAATGTCTTTTTCACCTATCATTTTGATAGGTTGAAGTCAACCGTTTTGTCTCCGCGAAAGGGACGATCAGGCCTTCTCTGACAATGGTTCCCGCTTCCCTGCCGTCAACGAAACCTTCGGCGGGCGGTCTCCAGGACGCGTGCCATTTCGCGGTTCCTGAGCAGGTAAGAGGCGATGAAGAAGGTCAACAATCCGACGACGATAGCCGCTGTCAGGGTGATGAGCCTTTCATTGAAGGGGCCGTCATCTCTCCACGCCAGAAGGTAGCTGGTCAGTTCGATGGCTCCCCACATGGTGAAGGAAGCGACGAAGACCTTGAGGACGGACATCCAGAATTCCCGGTCCAGGAAAGGGCCGATACGCCTTGCGAGGATCACGGAGAGGGTGACGACATTGACGGCGGAAGCGATGGAGGTCGCCAGGGCCAGGCCCCCGTGTTTCAGGGGGAACATGAGGATGATGCTCATGATCGTGTTGACGATGAGGGCCACGATGGCAATCCGGACAGGGGTCTTCGTGTCCTGGAGGGCGTAAAAGGCGGCAACGATGACACGGATCGTCGAGAAGGCCCAGAGGCCCACGGCATAGTACAGCAGGGCCTGGGCAGTCAAAATCGTTGAGCGCAGGTCAAATTCCCCCCGCTCAAAGAGGACGGAGATGATCGGCACGCGCAGCGCGATCAGGGCGATCATGGCCGGGATGGTGATGAAGAGCATGAGCCGCAGGGAAAAGGAGATCGTTCTTTTCATCTCATCGAATTGACCCTTCGTCGCCTGTTCGGAAAAGCTCGGCAGTGCGGCCGTTCCGATGGCGATGGCAAAAACACCCAGGGGAAGCTCGACGAGCCGGTCAGCGTAGTAAAGGTACGATACGCTCCCCTCGGGGAGGAAGGAAGCGAGCAAGGTGCTGATGAAGATGTTGATCTGATAGACGGCGGCGCCGAAAACGGCAGGAAGCATCAGAAGGCCGATCCGCTTCACCCCCGGGTGCCTGAAATGCAGATCGGGCTTGAGGTGGACGCCCCGCCGGCTCAGGAAGGGAAGCTGAAAGAGAAGCTGGAGAAGTCCCCCGATCATCACCCCGATGGCGAGTGCCAGGATGGGCTCATCAAAAAAATCCCGCAGGTAGAGCGCTGCCAGGATCATCGCGATGTTCAGGATGACCGGGGAGAGGGCCGGTGAGGCAAAGTGCCGAAGGGAGTTCAGGATGCCCATGCAGAGGGCGACGAGGGAAATGAAAAAAATATAGGGAAACATGATGCGCGTCAGGAAGACGGTCAGCTCGTATTTGTCGGGGGTTTTGAGGAACCCCGGCGCCATTATCGAAACGATGAGCGGCGAAAGCAGCACGCCCGCAATGGAGACGATGACGAGGATGATGGAAAGCACGGTGAAAGCGACGTTGGCCAGGTCCAGGGCCTCTTCCCTGGACCTTGTCTTCAGGTATTCCGTGAAAACGGGCACGAAGGAGATGGTCAGCGACCCCTCGGCGAAGAGGCGCCGCAGGAGATTGGGTATCCTGAAGGCCACGAAAAAGGCGTCCGTGGCGAAGCCTGCGCCGAAGAAGGCGGCAACGACCATGTCCCGGATGAAGCCAAAGATTCGGCTCAGCATCGTCGCAAGGCCGACGACACCGGCCGCCTTGGCGACGCGAGCGTTTTCAGTCTCTCCGGGTTTCTTCAAATCGTCCATAGGATTCGCAGGGGGATGGCACAGCGAGGAGACCGTGCTTTGTCGGTCTATTTACCAGAAAAGAGGAGGGATTCAATATCTTTCTTTTTCAATCCCGCGACGGCAACCGTCTTTTTTCTCGACAGGTGTCCGGCCACAATGGAAATTTGCGACTTCCGGACCCCGAGCTTCTCGGCGAGAAGATCGATGCAGGCCTCGTTGGCCTTTCCCTCGACGGGCGGTGCCGTGATTTTGATCTTCAGGGCGTCGTCCTGAACACCCGTGATCTCGGACCTCGAGGATTTCGGGAGCACCCGGATGTTGAACAGCACTCCATCTTCGGTTTCTCGAATCGGGATCATCTTATTTGAATTCTTCCCAGTTGGCGCTTTCTTTCTTGCGGGATTCCAGGAGTTTCTTGTTGAATTTCAGGAAAGAGTCGAAATATTTTTCCAGCTGATTCTTGTAGTTCTTGAGTTTCTCCACCTCGCCCCGCAGGGACTCGGTGTCCGACCGTGCCTTGACGGCCGTGCCGTTGTCGGCACCCTTCTTCCAGGACTCGATGAGTTCGATCGTGAAGGTGAGAAAGGATTCGAAGTCCTTTTCGTGCCAGCTCTTGAGGTTCTTTAGTTTTTCGATTTCCTCCTTCACGGCACCGGCAGAAGTGCCCGAGGTGCTGAGGACCTCCTCGGCCTTTGTCCAGGCCTCGGCGATGATGGCCTTGGATTGCTTCTCGGCCTCCGCCTTGGCGGCCCTCACCATCTCTTCCGCCTTGATTTTGGCTTCTGCGAGGATGGCGTCAATCTGCCTTTCCGTCTCCTTCGGAGTATCATCCTTCTGTTTCTTGGCGATGCCGTCGGCCTTGGATTTTGCCAGCTTGAGGAGCTCTTCCGCCTTGGCCTTGGTTTCGGCGATATAGGCCTTCTGCTTGTCCGCCTCCTTCAGGATCTCATCGCGCTCCTTCTTGAAGAGCTCTTCGGCTTCTTTTTTGGCTTTTTTGATGAGCTCTTCCGCCCTCACCTCGGCATCGGCGATGATCGCTTTTTGCTGTTTCTCCGCTTCCCGGACGGTCTCTTCCTTCTGCTTCCGGATGACGGCCTCCGCATCGGCACGGGCCGTGCGCACAATTTCGCGGGCCTTCGCCTCGGCCTCGGTGAGGATTTCGTCCGATTGAGCGGAGGCTTCTGCCTTGACGTCCTTCTGCTGTTTGGTCAGCTTGGCCGCGTCGGCCCTGGCGGATTTCAGCAGGGCGTCGGCCTTTTCCTTGGCCTCTTCGATGATGAGCTGGTACTCTTTCTGAGCCTCTTTCTTGACGACTTTTTTCTGTTCATCGAGCCACTCCTCGGCCTGCACCTTGGCCGACCGGAGAATTTTTTCGCTCCGGTCCTTTGCCTCGTCGAGGATCGCCTGGACTTCTTTCTCCGCATCCTTGACCCGCTCGAGTTTCTTTTTGTCGAGGAGCTTCAGCACCTCGCTCCGGGAGGCGTTCTGCATCTCATCGGCCTTGGCCTTTGCCTCGGCGATCAGCTCCTTGGACTTGGCCTGCGCCTCTGCCAGGGCTTTCTCTTTTTCTTCCCGAACGAGTTTTTCCGCATTCTGCCGGGCGGCCTTCAGGATCGTGTCGGCCTGAACCTTGGCCTCGGCGATAATAACGTCCTTCTGGGCCTCCAGGTTAGAGTTTCCCTCGACCAGGCCGCCTTTCCTCAGCTTGTCTGCGTCGATCCGGGCGGCGTCCAGGATCTCGTTGGCCATCGCCTTGGCCCTGGCGAGGACGGCATTGGATTTCGTATCCGCTTCCTTTGCTGCCTCATCCGTCTGCTTGGACCTGATCCGCTCCGCCTCCGCCTTGGCGATATTGAGGATTTCGTCCGCCTTGGCCTTTGCCTCGTTGACGATTTCCTTATGATATTCCTCTGTCTGGTTCTGCAAGAGCTGAGTCCGGAGCTGATACTGCTTGGCCTTTTCGACGATCTCCTGATAGTGCTTCTCCGCCGCCTTTTCCGCATCCCCCCGGAGTTTTTTGGCGAGATCGCCGGCCTCCAGCCGGACCTGGTCCAGGATCTCCTCGGCTTTCTTCTTTGCCTCGCCGACGATTTCGTGGTAGGGCTTTTCAGCGAGGTCCCTGGCCCCGTCGGGCGGACCGCCGGCGGGGCCGAGGATCATCTTGACCTTGATGTCGGACAGTTCTTTTTCAACCTTGGCGAGGTTCTCTGTGAGGGAGGCATTCTGAGACAGGAGAATTTCGAACTCGGCAGCGATGAACTTCAGGAAGCCCGCGACCTCTGTGGCTTCAAACCCCTTGAAGACTTTCTTGAATTGCCGCTGCCTGATATCCGATGGTGTAACTTTCACGCACGGTCTCCCGTTAGGACTTTAACCGGTAAGCAAACTCGACCATGCTCCGCACGACAAAATTCTGGAGCAGGTAGATGACCACGATGACGATGACGGGAGAGATATCGATGCCGATATTCCCCATGGGGACCAGCCGTCTGACGGGGCGGAGGACGGGTTCTGTGGCCCGGTACAGAAACCTAACGATGGGATTGTAGGGATCGGGACTCACCCAGGAAAGCAAGGCACGGATGATCACGATCCACATGTAGAGCGTGAGGCCTATGTCAAGAATTCTGGCAATGATTTCGACAAGGTTGGCCACAATGAACATAAGCACTCTTAAGTATTCAATTTTTCAGGTTTTGTGAAAATAAATGTTGAGGAAATAAAAGTCAAGGCATATATTTCCCATACTCTGACCCAATACTACATCGTCCGGTTTGACGGTGATCTTTAAACCGGCTCTGTAGAAAAACCGAACAATTTTAATATATTATAATTTTTTTGAAATACCCCTCACCGCTGTATCTGATCCTCAAAAGCTAGTATGCAAATCTGACGCCCGTTCGTCGTCTATATGAAGGATTTACAAAGGAAAACAAAAAAAGGAGGAAAGAAAGGGATGAAGGGAAAAAAGATAGCCGTCATCGGCGGCGGCAAGATGGGGGAAGTCCTCGCCAGCGGGATCATTTCGGGAAAGCTCTTGCCTGCCTGGGATGTGACCGTGACGGACATCGTCCCGGCGCGGCTTAACCATCTCAAGAGCGAGCACAAAGTCCAGGTGACAAGCGATAACAAGAAGGCCGTCAAGGATGCCAACATTGTCATGCTTGCCGTCAAGCCCCAGAACATGTCCGAGGTCCTCAAGGAACTCTCACCGGCCATCGACAAGGACAAACTCGTCATATCCATCGCTGCGGGCATCACCATCGGTTTCATCCAGGATCATTTGAAGAAAGGGACGCGGATTGTCCGGGTCATGCCGAACACACCCGCCCTCATCCGGGAGGGCGCCGCTGCACTTGCTCCAGGGGAACATGCGACCGAGGAGGATATGCAAACGGCCCGCACCATCTTCGACGCTATCGGGGTTACGGTGATGGTGAAAGAGGACCTGATGGATGTCGTCACGGGGCTCTCCGGAAGCGGCCCCGCCTACGTCTTTATCATCATTGATGCCCTGTCCGATGCCGGCGTACTCATGGGTCTTCCCAGGGACATCGCGCAGAAACTCGCTGCCCAGACCCTGGTCGGAGCAGCGAAACTGTATCTGGCCACGGGGAAACACCCCGGGGAGTTGAGAGACATGGTCACTTCGCCGGGCGGTACAACGATTGCCGGTATCAAGGAGTTGGAACAGAAGGGTCTCCGGGGAGCGCTCATCGCGGCCGTGGAAGCCGCCACGCTGCGGTCGAAGGAGCTGGGGAAGGGAAAGTAAAACAAAGGGCAAAGGGTCAAGGGTTCAGGGTATAGGGTAGAGGGAACCCGGTCTAGGGTTCCGGGCACAGGGAAGAGAAAAACCTCTTCACAGTAAATGTGGAGGGGTTTTTTGTCTCGCCTTTTTTTTACCTCTTACCCTTAACCCTTTACCCTGTCCCCTATGACCTAGGATTTGAAGATGTCGTAGATCCGGTCGAGGAGACCGGATTGGCCGGTTCCTGGGTTGTCCTCGTTTTCTTGCCGGGGGGGTTCTTCCTGCGGGACGGGCGTCGGCTCTTCTCCGCCTTCCGTCTGCGGCTGGGCAGGAGCGCCCTGGTCGGGCCTCGGTCTTCGGCCGCGCTCCCCTGGTCTTCTTCGCCTGTAACGCGGCCGCCTTCTGGGAGGAGGCTCCGTCTTTACGGGCTCCGGCGCCGCTTCCGCACCGGCCTCCGTCTGCTTTGCAATGCCGCCCTGAACTTCCGCGGGTGGTTCCGGGACCGATTCCTTCTCGATGAATTCGAATTTCGCCTCATCCCACTGCATGTCGGGGCTGCCCGAAATGTGGATGGTCGCGTCATAGATACTCTCGATCTTCGAGAGCTCCGTCCTTTTCTGGTTCAACAGATAATCCGAGACCTGGTAAGGAAGTATGATGTTGGCGGAGACATATTTCCCCTCGGCCAGTTTCGCCTTGATCTTCCGGTAGGTGCTCAAGGCCACATACTCCAGGACGGGTCTCAGGCCGCTTCCCTTGCAGTAAGGGCAGATGGTGTGGCTGATTTCCTGAATGGTGGATTTTTTCCTCTGCCGGGACAACTCGAGCATCCCGAACTTGGATATCCGCGACAGCTGGATCCGGGAGCGGTCGAGGCTCAGGGCTTTCTTGAAGTTCTTCTCCACATCGGCGATGTGCTTCCTGTCCTTCATGTCAATAAAGTCAATGACGATGAGTCCGCCGAGATCCCGCAGTCGAAGCTGTCGCGCGATTTCCTCGGCGGCGTCAATGTTCGTCCTGAAGGCCGTTTCCTCCACATCGCGCCGGTCGGAACCGCGACCGGAGTTCACGTCGATCGTTATCATGGCTTCAGTGGGGCTGACGATGATGTAGCCGCCGGATTTGAGTTCCACGCGCTCGCGATAGATGGCGTCGATCTGCTCCTCGAGCTGATACCGGTCAAAGAGCGGTGCCTTCTCGTTATAGAGCTTGATCATCTTGACGTGTCTGGGAGAGACCGTCTTGAAATAGCCCCTCATCTTACGATATTTCTCGCCGTCGTCTACCCAGATCTCCCGGATGTCCGAAGTGAAATAGTCCCGTAGCGATCGAACGGCGATATCGCTTTCCTGGTAGATCAGTGCCGGGGCTGTTGCCGAGGCGGCCTTCTCCTGAATGTCTTCCCACAGTCTCGTCTGCAGGTAGTAATCCCGGGAGAGCTCCTGCTTGTTGCGGTGTATGCCGGCGGTGCGGACGATGAAGCCGAACTTCTGATGCTTGGCAATGGGCTCCATGAAGGCCATGAGGCGTTTCCGGTCCGTTTCACTCTCGATTTTCCGGGAGACACCCGTGCTCTGGCGGTTGGGCATGAGGACCAGGTATCTACCGGGCAGGGAGATGTAAGTCGTGAGCATGGCCCCCTTTTGGTTCTTCTGTTCCCTCAAGACCTGGATCAGGATCTCCTGACCATGCTTGAGGGTCGGCCGCCCTCCATGTTTTTCTCCATCCCCTTCCCTGTCCGCATAATACTCGGGGCTCACATCATGAAGGGGAAGGAAACCCGGCCTCTTGCCGCCGTAGTCGACGAAAGCCGCCTGGAGGCCCCGCTCCACCTTGAGGGTCACGGCCTTATAGATGTTTCCCGTAATCGGTTCCTTGGCGGACATCTGGATATTGTATTCCAGAAGCTTTCCATTCTCCAGGATGGCCATTCGACTCACTTCCGGGTCGATGGCATTGATCAGCATGATTTTTTTCGACATGAATTTTCTCCCGTCTTACTGAAACTCGCTCACATCTCCCTTGCCCGCCCGGATGACCTCCGGCACGTCTGCCACGAGGCTGACGACACTCGAGAGCTCCGGCGCGAGAATGCCCCCGTCTATCACCATGTCGACGACCCGGCCGAACTTCTTTTCGATTTCCTCGGGATCGCTCAGGACCCCCTCGTCGGCGACGGCTGCGCTTGTCGAAATGATAGGGTGGCCGAGCTCCGAGACAAGCGCCATGCAGATCCTGCTGTCGGGTACCCGTATGCCCGTGGTCTGCCGCTTGGACTGGAGCAGCTTCGGCACCATCCTCGAGGCCTCCAGGATGAAGGTGTATGGACCGGGCAGGAGCCGCTTCATTGTCTTGTAGGCGTAGTTGGAAACGAGGGCATACTGGCTGATGTCCTTGAGGTCCGCGCAGATGAAGCTGAAGGGCTGCTTGTGGCTTCTGCGCTTGATCTCGTAAATTCTCTCTATGCCCCGCTTGTTGAAGAGGTCACAGCCGATCCCGTAGACGGTGTCGGTGGGGTAGATGATGATGCCGCCGTCCCGGAGGGTCTCTACCGTCCTCCGGATCAGGCGCACCTGCGGATTCTGTTGGTTGATGGATATAATCATATATTCTTGGCCTCGGATGGCGTGGTCAAGCGCTCAAAGCAGCATCCGGAGCCTCGATTTTCTTTCAAATCGCACCCGGCAATTTATAACTATCAAAAAATTAGGTATTTAGCAATTTAAAGTGAATAGCCTGTAAAGGCCTGAATCCTCCGGCCCCCAGGGCGGCCACAGCTTGAATTCCTTTGACAGCAGGACTCAAGAAATCCCGGCGACTTTGATTTCAGAAAATCTGCACATATTTCTTTTGTACGGGCTACCCGGGTCTTTCCCTGCAGGCAGGATATGTATCAACAGGGCTAATTTATTAGTCGTTATTCGGTTATTTATCAACAATCTATACACTACCTGATAAGACGGATAGAGCCAAGCAAAAAATTAGGCCATCTATAGAAGTACAGGTTTTTGTTGCTTGCCGGTATTGTAATATAATATTATATTATTTCAATAGTTTATAAAATTTTCCGTCAGGTTATGATCCGGGTATCAGGCTGCGAAATAATACTTTATTCTTACACAGAAATCATACTAGTTACCGATTGATTTTTTTGCTTATGCAACTAAAATAACAATCACAACCAAAAAAGATTTTCAAGTTTCGCGAGGTCATAAGAACTGATAAATTCAATTTCCAACTCGAAGGACGGCTCTTACACAAAAGCGTATTCTTGCCGATTGATTTTTTTTGCTTTTTGTGCAACTAAAGTGAGAAAAAGAACAAATGAAACAGCGTAACGGTTCCGGGAGGTCACCTGAACTGACAAATTCCATCTGTATTTCACAGGGCATTCCGTCTTCGGACATAGATGTTGTGCCTGTCGTGGGATTCGGTCGCCTGGAAAATCGAAGGGGGCAGGAGTTTCCTGCCCCCTTTTTTTGTCCCTGTCTTCGTGTCTCGACCGGCCGGCCCTCGCCGGGGTTGATTCAAAAAGCCTTTCTGCTACTGATGGCCATTCTCAGCATCCTCGCGTTTCATCCCGCGTCGGTCCAGTCGGCAGGTGATCCGAACTTGTCGGCGGCCGCGAAGGACTATCAACTGGCCCTCCAGCTCATCGGGGAAGGGAAAAACCAGGAGGCCCTCCCTTTACTGGAAAGTGCGATCGCGGTGATGCCGGAAAACAGGAAGCTCCAGGCCGATTACACCCTGTGTCTCGTCTGTACGGAAAACTACCAAAGAGCGGCGGATTATTATCTTGCCCATGAAAAGGACCTTCAAAAGATCCGGTACGTCCCCCGTCACGTGGCGAAGGCGTTCTACGAGCTCAAGGATTTTTTCAGGTCCCGCGACCTGTACCGTTCAGCGTGGTTTTATGATCGAAAGGACGAGGAGGCCTTCAAGGGGGTCGTCTTCTCGTCCGTCAGCCTCGGGGATGCTAACGGTGCATACGAGGCCTTGGATCGGGCTCGACGGGAGGGGTCTACCCCTGCCGGGACGGTCCATGCCATGGAGATCTACCTCCTGGATTCCTTCGGGGCGGGCCGCGAAGCGCTCGGTGTTGCCCGGACGGAAGGGGGGGCCGACGGCGCCACGCTGGAATCCCTGAGGATCCATTCAGCCGTACAGAGACTGCGATGGGGTGAGACCGAAGCGGCCCTGGCCGAACTTGAAGATATCCTCTCGAAGAATCCCGCCAATGACCGGGCCCGTTGGGACTACATCGTCGCCCTGAGAAAAAAAGATCGCATGGAGGAAGTCCTCCAGCAGTACGAAATCGTGACAAAGGGAGACAAAGAGGTCCCCTACTGGGTCACCGAGGCCGTTGCTGACGCCTGTCTTTACCTGCATAGGCCCGAAGAAGCCGAGGGCTTCTACCGGATGACGCTCGACAAGAACCCGGATAACCCCTACACCGCACTGATGGGGCTCTTCTACACCTATGTGGATCTTCGCGAGTGGGAGAAGGGGGCTGAAACGTTCAAAAAGGTGGAGGCCCTCCTGGAGCAGGAGAAAAGGGATCTCGAGAAAATGCCGAACATCCTGGCCAGGAAGAGATATCTGGGGGAGAAGAACGAAACCGTCGCGGCCCAGGGCTGGTTTTTGCTCTATCAGGACAAGCTCGCGGAAGGGCAGGAATATTTTGAACACTACCTGAAAGAGGCCGGGTCGGACACGGGTCTCAGAGCGGGACTAGCCCATGCCTACCTGTGGCGTCACTGGCCCAGGAGGGCGCTGGAACAGTTCGAGGTTGCGGAGAATGTCGATCCGGACGACAGGACGGTCCAGATCGGTAAGGCCTGGACCCTCAATGACCTGAATCGCAAGGAGGAGGCCCGTGCGCTGGCCGACCGGCTCTCCCTGCGTTACCCCACGGATCTGCACGTGAGAGATCTTCGTGAGAGTCTCCAAGCGGAAGACATGCGCCGCCTCGTCCCCGAGGCCTGGTTTTCCAAGGAGTTCGACGGCGCAGAGGAATACTGGCTCTATGCCACGCTGGAGATACCTTACTCGCCGACTTTCCGGCCTTACGTCCAGATCCTCCGACAGGAGACTTCCCAGGATATCAACGGGGAGACATTCCGGGAGAGCTGGGACCGGGCGGCAGTCGGTTTCAACTGGATCGTCACACCGGAGTTACAGTGGAAGCAGGCCATCGGTTTTGATTACACCGAAGGAGGGGATGTCGGGTCCTACACGAAAGTGACCTGGTGGCCCACCGACCCGTTGAGAATTTCCGGCATGTTCGACTCCTTCAGCCTGGCCATCCCCCTCCGGGCGAGGGCCCGCGGCATCACCGGGAAGACCGCAGCGGTCGATTTCTCCTACCTCGAGAGTGATCTCAGGGAGTACGGCCTCACGGTCGGTTCGAACTGGCTGTCCGATGACAACGTCAATCCCTTCGGCAGTCTTCGCTACAGCCAGAACGTGTACAATCACCCGGATGTCAAGGTCCGGATGGGTTTCCTCTTCGATTACTCCCATTATACCGATCAGGACGTTCCTTATTTCAGCCCCGAGCACGATTTCAATCTGCTTCTGACGCCGACGGTTTCTTGGACCCATTACCACCGGTACGATCAGAAATGGCGTTCGGGCTTCTATCCCAGGGCGGGCGTGAATTATCAGACGGATTATGATTTCAACCCGGTCGCGGGGATCACCTATGAACAGCTGATCGTGTTATCCAAGACATTCCAGCTGACCTGGAATGTATCCTATGATCTGAGGGTTTATGACGGAGATTACACACATGTCCTGGGAGCCTATGTCTCGTTGCAGTGGTGTTTTTAAGAGGGCCCTTCTTTTGTCCCTGGCCCTTTTTTTCATGGCGGCCTGGCCCTGCCAGGGGGCGGAGAAGTTTATCACCCTCGTCTATCACGATATCCCGGAGGTCCCCGTCGAAAAGGACGATGTCTCGCGGAGGGATTTCGTCAACCAGATGGAGTACCTCAGAAGTCACGGCTACACCTTCATCAGCCCCAGGGATATTCTGGCGGCGGCCGCAGGGGAGATCGCGCTTCCGGACAAGGCGGTCCTGCTGACCTTCGACGATGCCTACGCCAGTTTCTACACCTTCGTCTATCCGCTGCTTCGTCTCTACAACTGTCCCGTCGTGTTATCCGTCGTGACCTCCTGGATCGATCAGGGCGGCGGCATTTACAAGGGAAAGGCGTTCATGACCTGGGCGCAGATCAGGGAAGTGAGTGACTCGGGGCTCGTGACCATCGCTTCGCATTCGCATGAACTCCACCAGCTCGTGAATGCAAACCCCTTCGGAAATGTTGAACGGGCTCCCTCCGCCTTCGTCTACCTCCCGGACGAGAGGCGATACGAGACGGAGGAAGAATTTCGAAAGAGGGTCCGGGGCGATCTTTCCCGGAGTGTCCGTATCCTGAACTCGAAGGCAGGGGTCAACCCCTTCATCCTCACCTGGCCCTACGGAAGCTACAACACCCCGGGGGTCGAGGAGGCGAAGAAGCTGGGGTTTAAGATGATCATGACCCTGGACCACGGTTTCGCCGATGTGAAGAGCCTTGATGGGGTCAGCCGGTACTACGTGGAGTCCCAGCTCGACTGGCTCTCGATCTTCAACGCACACCTGGCCCGCGGCCTCAGGGAGAAGCATGATATCCGCGGGGTCCAGGTCGATCTGGATAAAATCGTGGTGCAGGGATCGTACGAAGAGAGTGACCGCAACCTCGGCCTGCTGATCGAGCGGCTTGTGAAACTGGGCGCCAACACCGTTTTCATTCAGGGGTTTTGCGACAGAGAGGGAACGGGGAACATCCGGTCCCTTTATTTTGCAAACAGCGTGTTACCCGTCGAAATGGATTTTTTGAGCCATGCCGTGAACCGCCTGAGGGCGAGGGAGATGAAGGTCCTGGTATGGATGCCGGCGTTGAGCTACGATCTGCCCGATCGGGAGCAGAGCGAAGCGCTCAAAGTCCGGGAGATGGAAGAGGGACAAATCATCGTATCCCGGTCCTGGTATCAACGCATGTCTCCCTTCGATGAGCGGAGCCTCGCCGTCACCCGGGCCATCTTCCGGGACCTGGCGGCCCACGTGGATTTCGACGGCATCCTGTTCCAGGATGACGCCTACCTGAGCGACAAAGAAGATTTTCACCCCGAGGCCGTCAAAAAGTTCAAAGCGCTCTACGGGGTTGAGCCGCGCCCGGCGCGGCTGGAAAACGACGCCGCCATGAAGAAGAACTGGGTCCAGCTGAAGACCGATACGCTGGATCAACATCTCCTGGAGATTGCGGGGACCGTGAAACGTTACAGGCCCCACGCCATCATCGCGCGGAATATATACGGCGAGATCGTGATCAACCCCGACGCGAAAGAATGGTATGCCCAGGACCTGAACGGTTATCTCAAGCATTATGACTATACCGTGATCATGGCCTATGCCGCCATGGAAGAGGTCGCAAAGCCCAGGAGCTGGTATGAAAAACTCCACGAGGCGGTGAAAGAGACGGGCCGGGCGGACCGGGTCGTTTTTAAATTGCAGGCCTATGATTGGCGCAACAAGCAGTGGCTCGACGATAAGGCGATGAGGGACGACCTGACATTTCTCCTGGCGCTGGGCGTCCGTCACGTGGCTTACTACCCCGATGATGTCTTTGCCAACAAGCCCGACATCGACGCGATTGCTTCGATCCTCTCGTCGCGGTATCTGATCGAACGGTGAAGATCCTGAAGCCTCCCGGGCGAGCGTCCGGGCATGAAAAGTTGCGGATGGGTTGTAAATAGGAATCCCATGGGTTTTTTTGAGATCCTCGGACTTTTTGTATTCATCTACCCCCTCTACATGAGCATTACGTGGATGACCGGGGGGTTGCTCTTCAGCATGCGGCGGGAAAAGGGTGCCGTGCCCGATCTCAAGCACCACCCGTTTTTCTCGATCATCATCCCGGCCCACGACGAGGAGTTCGTCATTGAGGAGACGGTGTTAACCCTCAAAGAGCTGAATTACCCCCACTACGAGGTCATTGTGGTCAACGACGGGAGCACCGATGGAACGGCGGAAATCCTGGATCGCCTCGTGGAAAAAAATGCCGACTGGCTCAGGATCATTCATCTGGAACCCAACAGTGGCAAATCCAAGGCCGTGAATGCCGGGATCCTGGTCAGCCGGGGCGAGTTCTTGCTCGCCATCGATGCCGACTGCCTGATCGACAAAGATGTTCTCACGTGGATGGCCTGGCACCTCATCGAGTTTCCGCGCGTCGGGGCCGTCACGGGAAATCCACGGGTGAGAAACAGGACGACCCTCCTGGGTAAAATTCAGGTCGGTGAGTATTCGAACATCATCGGCCTCATCAAGCGGACCCAGAGGATCTTGGGGAAGGTCCTGACCGTATCCGGCGTGATCGCCGCCTACCGCAGGAGCGCCGTTCTCGATTGCGGCCTCTTCGACAGCGACACGGTGACGGAAGACATCGACATCACCTGGAAACTTCAGAAGAAATTCTGGGACATCCGCTATGAACCGGGAGCCATCGCCTGGATCCTGGTCCCCGAAACCATCAAGGGGCTCTGGCAGCAGAGGGTCCGGTGGGCCCAGGGGGGGGGTGGAGGTTCTCAAGAAGCATTTTGATATTTTCAAGGATGTCCGGTACCGGCGGATCGTGCCGGTCTATCTCGAGTATTTTACCGGCATCCTGTGGGCGCACGCTTTCGTCCTGATGGTCATTCTGTGGGCAGCCTCCGTGCTGACGGGTCTGGCCGTCGAAGGTTATAACATCCTCTTCCTGACCGAGGAGGGAAAAATGGATGCGGGCGGCTTTGTGTTTGCAAGCCCCCTTTACCCGCGCTGGTACGGCGCTATCCTGGGGCTCGCGTGCCTGCTGGAGTTTATGACGAGCTTCATCATCGACTACCATTATGAAAAGAGGGCGCTCTCCCGGTACTATTTCTTCGTCATCTGGTACCCGGCCGGCTACTGGATCCTGTCATCCCTGGCCGCCATCAAGGGATTTTTCAATGTCGCCTTCCGAAGGAAAGGAATTACCGCCAAATGGAAAAGCCCGGACAGGGGAATCCACACCCTGCGATTATTGTAGCCGACGAGGCCAAGTCCAGGTTGCGCGTGGCCGTGGAGGGCCTGCTGACGGTGGCCTTCTGGGTGCTTTACATCTACGTCCTGCTGCCGATCTTCACGCTGGTCCTGTGGGTCTTCGGCGTCCGGACCATCTACGACGAGATCTTCGGTCTGAAAGGATACCTGGCGCTCATAGACATTCTCAAAAACGGGGGGTTGATTACCTTTGCTATCCTGGCCGTATTGGCCGGTTGGGCTTATTACAATTACCGCATGTTCATGTACCGTGGCGAGAGGCGATCCAGCCGCGTCTCGATCAGCAATGACCGGGAGATTTCCCGTCTGCTGAGCGTTGACCTCGATAGCCTGGAAGGCATCCGGAAGCTTCGCCGGTTGAAAGTGAAAATCGAGGGGGAACACTATCTCGTCGAAAAGGAAAGCCCTGAGGAGACGAAATGACGCAGGCGGGCTCATGATGCAGCGCGCGGAAAAACGGTGAAAATGTCAAGCCCCGGCGGAGAGTGCCGGGGCTTTTTTCCCAGGGAGTCATCTTCGTATTTCTTCATGTTTTGATGAAATCACTTCAGAAATTTTGGTTTTCCTTTCGGGGGAAACCCCTTATCTTTGAGAACCTTTGACAGAGCCTCAACGTTGGTTTTTGTGTTATCGTAGATGATGGTTGCTACGGCCTTGTTCGTGTCAATCTGCACGTCCTTGACACCGTCGGCCTTCATCAGGGCGGAACTCACCCTGCCGGCGTTTCTTCACGTGTTGCACCCGGGGACATTGAACTCAACCACCCTTTCAGCAGCCATCACGGATGTCGCCATGAAAATGAAAGACAGCAGCAATGTCGCAGCAAGAATGGTCGTTTTTCTCATCCCCGTGGAATCTCCTCTTCGTGTTTATGACATCAAGCACTGTTTCGATCATGCCGGGTCGTGGCAACCTTCCCGGCTTTTTGTTTCTATCTTCCTCGCCTCTGTTTTCGTCCCGAACCGTCTCCCTCTATGAAGCTCTCCGTCATGAGGCAGGCTTCCTCGTCGGTGAACTGTTTGGGGGGGTGTTTCATGAAGTAGGCCGCGGGCCCGTAGAGGATGCCCCCCTG
>Ga0209609_10000390_pt1 | contig 26695 bp, 19 predicted proteins | sample LakKivw325mmetaG_FD_184136 | JGI IMG/M metagenome (GOLD analysis project Ga0209609, IMG submission 184136) | Anoxic lake water microbial communities from Lake Kivu, Rwanda to study Microbial Dark Matter (Phase II) - Lake Kivu water 325m metaG... | ecosystem: Environmental > Aquatic > Freshwater... | reverse complement strand
TGGGACATTCTGTGGAAAGTTTCTTTATCAGAGCAGGTTTCAGCATCAGGCAGCAGGATGAAATCATTGTGGCTCGGACAACTTCTCTCGCGCTCTTTTGCGCAATCTTGTCCGTGAAAGTTATGTAAGATTCCTGCTTTCGCAGGAATGACAGATTCATGAGTGTCGAAAACCACTGTGCCGGGGATGTCTATGATCTCTTTGACGGGTATGCCTCGTTGCAGTCTGGCAGCGATTTCCAGGATCGCTTTTTCGCCCATGCCATAGACCAGGATATCAGCTTTGGCATCTGCCAGAATGGGATTGCGCACTTTATCCTGCCAGAAGTCATAATGCGCGATGCGGCGCATGGAAGCTTCCACGCCTCCAATGATGATCGGGACATTTTTATATAGCTGGCGCACCTTGTTGCAATAGATGATTGTGGCCCGGTCCGGACGCAGACCTGCTTTGTCATCAGGCGAGTAGGCATCGTTATGGCGAATCTTTTTCTGTGCGGTGTAATGGTTGACCATGCTGTCCAGATTGCCTGCCGTCACTCCAAAACCGTATTTTGGAGCGCCAAGCTGCAGCCAGTCCTGATCACTCTTACAATCCGGCTGGGCAATGATCCCGACCTTGAATCCAGCACTTTCCAGAACTCTGGCAATGATGGCTGCCCCAAAACTGGGATGGTCCACATAGGCGTCGCCTGTGACAATGATAAAATCACATTGGGTCCAGCCCAAAGCGGCCATTTCAGTTTTAGTCAGCGGTAAGAATGGCATGGATTACTATCTAAACTTCACACAGAGGCACAGAGATAAAAAATGAGTAAAAAGAGATTCTTTTTAGTGTCTATCACAGAACTTGCGCCGTCGGCAAGTTTCTTATGAATCTCATTACGAATCATTTCTTTCTTTTCTCTGTTTGGGTCTCTGCGTCTCTGTGTAAAAAACCATGTTTACAAAAAAGGGTAAAAGCAGAATCGCCTTTACCCGAAGCTCTTGAAAACAAAAATATCTCTGTTACTGAGTCACCCTGATGATATTGATGGCTTGGATGCCTTTGTCGGTTTCCATCAGGTCAAAGGTCACTTCTTCATCCTGTTCCAGGACTTTAAGTTCACGGGGAGAATTGGTCACGATGGACTTCCAGTGTACGAAATACTCCTTTTCATCTTCAGTGATGATGAAGCCGTAACCTTTATTCTTGTTAAACCATTTGACTTTTCCTTTCATTAACTTACCTCTCTTCTTCTATAAATTCCATATTTAATTTACTCCAAATTCCGTCAATAACAAATTAAAAATAATGACGGTTCAGACAGATAGCGGAACAGACATCAACTTTTCCCCAAAGGCAATAAACTGTGAACAAAAGTATGACGGATAACACTGCATATATAATAGTAAGATAATCAGATATGCCAACAGCGGGAGCTCTTCAATACAGACCACGCGGGGTCCACCCGGGGTCCACGCTGGCTGAGCCCGGGTGGATCCTGCGTGGATAAAACATTAGTAAAGTTTTGAAGCTTGGAAATCAACAATGTTATCAGAAGTTTGATTATATCAATACATCGTGTTCCTGAGCAGTCATTTGACGCATTAGCTGTTGACAGAAAAGGCGGTAATCATAATTAAGGTCAGTAAATTCAGATAAGAATATGTAATTATATAAATATCAGGAGGATGGATGGATTCCATTAAACGTGTTTACCGATTCGGAAATGGCGCTGCCGAAGGCAAAGCCGATATGAAAAATCTCTTGGGTGGGAAAGGCGCAAACCTTGCAGAAATGAACCTCATTGGCATTCCCGTACCCCCGGGATTCACGATCACGACCGATGTCTGTACTGAATACAACAAATTGGGCGAAAATAAGATCAAAGAACTGCTTCTGGATGAAGTCAAAGCAGCAATCACACATTTGGAAGAACTGACCGGAACGAAATTCGGCTCTCATGATAATCCGCTGCTGCTGTCAGTGCGCTCGGGTGCCCGCGCTTCCATGCCCGGCATGATGGACACGATTTTGAACCTCGGTCTGAATCAGGACGCCGTGGCAGGGCTGATCAAGAAAACAGGCAACGACAGATTTGTCTGGGACAGCTACCGCCGTTTCGTGCAGATGTATGGAGACGTGGTTTTGGGTCTTAAACCCGAGAAAAAAGAAGACGAAGACCCCTTTGAGGTCATCATCCATAAAGTGAAAGAAGAAAAAGGCATCAAAGATGATCTGGAACTGACCACTGAAGATCTCAAAAACCTGGTGGTGATGTTCAAGAAAGCGGTCAAGGACGCTACCGGCCACGATTTTCCGGATGATCCCTGGGAACAGCTATGGGGCGCGGTTTTTGCCGTGTTCAACAGTTGGAACAATGACAGGGCCAAATACTACAGGGCTTTGAACAACATCCCCGAGGAATGGGGCACGGCAGTGAATGTGCAGGCGATGGTTTTCGGCAATATGGGTGAAACTTCCGCCACCGGAGTGGCCTTTACCCGTGACGCCGCCACCGGCGAGAACATTTTTACGGGTGAATACCTGATCAACGCTCAGGGCGAAGATGTTGTTGCCGGAATCAGAACCCCGCAGCAGATCACCCTGGAAGGTTCACGCCGCTGGGCTGAACTGGCAGGCGTTTCAGAAGCCGACAGAAAAGCAAAATTCCCTTCCCTGGAAGAGACCATGCCTCAGGTTTACAAAGAACTCATGGTGATCCAGGCCAAGCTGGAAGATCATTACAAAGACATGCAGGACCTTGAATTCACAATTCAGGACGGTAAGCTCTGGCTGTTGCAGACCCGTAACGGCAAACGCACCGGCGCTGCCATGGTCAGAATCGCCATGGACCTGCTCAGGGAAAACAAAATTGATGAAAAGACAGCTCTGCTGCGCATGGAACCAAATAAACTTGATGAGCTTCTGCACCCCGTATTCAAAAAAGAAGCCCTGGCCAAAGCCAAAGTCATTGCCAAAGGACTTCCCGCTTCTCCAGGTGCAGCAACAGGCCAGATAGTATTCTTTGCTGACGAAGCAGAGCTTTGGGCAGCGGAAGGTAAAAAAGTCATTCTCTGCCGCATTGAAACTTCTCCTGAAGACCTGCGCGGCATGAATGTGGCGCAAGGCATTCTCACTGCCCGCGGAGGAATGACCTCACACGCGGCAGTGGTGGCGCGCGGCATGGGTAAATGCTGCGTTTCAGGCGCTGGCGCGATCATGATAGATTACAAATCCAGACAAATGAGCGTAGACGGCCATGCCTACAAAGAAGGCGACTGGATCTCTCTGAATGGCTCGACCGGTCAGGTTCTGGAAGGCAAGATCGAAACCCAGGATCCCGAAATGAGCGGAGACTTCGGCAAAATCATGGACCTGGCGGAAAAATACACACAGATGAGTGTCCGCACCAATGCAGACACACCCCATGATTCAGAAGTCGCCAGAAACTTCGGCGCCAAGGGCATCGGCCTCACCAGAACGGAACATATGTTCTTTGAAGGCAACAGGATCAAGGCCATGCGCGAAATGATCCTGGCCGATGACGAAGCCGGAAGGCGCAAAGCTCTGGAAAAAATCCTGCCTCTGCAAAGAACCGATTTTGAAGGTATCTTTACAGCTATGGACGGATTCCCGGTAACCATCAGACTGCTGGATCCCCCCCTGCATGAGTTTGTTCCCCAGGAAGAGGCGAACCAATTGGAAATGGCAAAGGAAATGGGTATTGATGCCAAGACAGTGAAAGATAAAGTTGATTCCCTACACGAACTCAATCCCATGCTGGGTCACCGCGGATGCCGTCTGGGCAATACCTATCCCGAGATCACAGAGATCCAGGCCAGGGCGATCATAGAAGCTGCCCTGAATGTCAAAGCCAATGGCGTCAAAGCGATCCCGGAGATCATGGTTCCGCTGATCGGTACCGTGAAGGAATTCGAGATGCAGGAAGAAATCATCCGCACAACAGCGGAAAAAGTCTTTGCTGAAAAGGGAGACAGGGTGGAATACCTGGTCGGGACCATGATCGAGATTCCCAGAGCTGCTCTGACTGCAGACCTGATCGCTGAAAAAGCGGAATTCTTCTCTTATGGAACCAATGACCTGACTCAGATGACATATGGCTACTCACGTGACGATGCAGGGAAATTTCTGCCGATCTATCTGCAAAAAGGCATTTTGAAGAATGACCCCTTCCAGATCCTGGACCAGGAAGGCGTTGGCCAGTTAGTGCAAATGGGAACGGAAAGAGGCCGCAAGACACGTCCGAACCTCAAGGTCGGAATCTGTGGCGAACACGGCGGCGAACCCAGCTCGGTGGAATTTTGCCACAGAGTCGGAATGAATTACGTAAGCTGCTCACCTTTCCGCGTGCCAATCGCCAGAGTTGCTGCCGCCCAGGCTGCACTTAAGAATCCAAGATAATCAATACGAGATAAAAAAAAGGCTGACCGGTTATGGTCAGCCTTTTCTTTTTTGAGATAAAATTAGATCAGGGAAGCCAGTTTTCGTTGATGTATTTCTGTGAAATCTGGTCGCTTTCGTTTTTGCCGATGCGATATTGTTTGGCACTCAGGCTATAGACCAAAGCCGCTCCCTGCTTGCCGAAAGCAGGTTTGGTTTCAGCAACGACAGTGCTGTCATCAGAAACGATTGAATATTCAAAAAAGTCTGATTCGATCATGTTTCCCAAGTTGAGCTGAGAAATGTCCACAGGATAGTATCCGTTTTCCGGGTTGTTCCTGAATTCTTCAGCTTTTTCGCCAATGGTTCTGAGCATAGTGGCAGCTTCATTGACTCTGACGCTGCTGATCTTGGCCTGACGTACAGGTACTACAAATACAAAGATCAGACCCACCAACAGAATGATGGAAAGCAGTTCAGTCAGAGAGAACTTTGATTTGGCTTCAGACATCGCTTTATTGTTTTTCTTGTCTGTCATTAAATCCTCCAGTAAATAAATCCACTTATTGCATTATTTTTTACATTGCTTTTTTGTCAAAGGAATTCCTAAAAGCGGAAACTTCTCTGCAGCATAACCTCGTGCGAATTGGACTCCCTGACAGGCCTGATGCTGAATGTGTACACGAAATTCAGTCTCCAGGGCAGATGCAGTCTGACAGATGCGTTGTGATACAAGTCCAGCTTGGTTTTACGTGCCAGGTCGGTGGTTTCCTGCAGATGGATCTCATAATCAAGAAAGACCCTGCTGCCGAGGTATTTACCCATCGACACAGAAAGGTTGTTGAGCAGAACGGACGAACTGAACTGCAGAATGTCGGCATTGATATTGCCGGCATCAGAAAATGCGCCTCGGTTGTTGTCATTGGAAGTGAACTCGACGAACAGGTTCTGAACGAAACCTGTCCTGATGGAAAAGCTGTCTAGCTTTAGAAATCGTCTGATGCGGTTTTCCACAGGGCTCAGGAATTGCGAGACATAGGTCGTGCTGACGCTGGTGCTGATCAATTGCATCGCTTCGTCCTGAAGCAGGGACTGGCGCTGATCAGGGCTAAGCTCATCCATGCTTTTATTATAGCGCAGCCGGGCCAGGATATTCGGTGTGGTTCTGTCCTGAGGATTATCGCTGGTCAGGTTGAATTCCAGTTGATTGAGGACATCCAGACCCTTTTGAGGATTCGTAACCACTGACAGGGTGATCAAAGTGCCGTCCGGAAGCTTTCTGGTCAGGGTTCCATCCACTGCTATGAGATTGTTTGCTTCATTGATTATTAGCCGCACATGCTCGACCTGAAAAATCGTGCCATAGAAATCCAGAGTTCCTTTCTCCGAGATGAAATCAGCTTCTTTGGCATGCCATTCGATGCCGTCATAGGTCAGACGCAGAAAACTTCCCGGTTGGCAGACAAGATCAGCAGGATAAGTGACATAATGGACATTGTTGTCGATTTTGACCAGCAAATCGAGCGTGAAAGGCAAAGGCAAGGCTTCCTGCACCTCGGGCTTTCTCTGAAACACATTGATCATTTGCAGAAGATTCTTGGTATTGGCTGGATAGACTGCGCTGCCGTTGGAAACCACCACTTCAGCAACGATCTCCATATCATCAAAGGGTCCTTTGACCGTAGCTTCACTGCGGTTCTGGCCTTTGACCAATGCGGTGGCAACTGTATTGGCGGGCAGGTAATCGGGAACTGATATCTGAATTCCGGAATCGCTGCTGCGGATCAAAAAATAACCAAGGTTGAGGGGGCCAATGAAGAAATTGTCCTCACCTGGGTCGATCTCATTGCGGATAAACAACCTGCCGTTTCCCACCCGGCAGGCAAATTTATCAATTGCCAGTTCGTTATTGGTTATGGAAGCGGATAGATCGATGTCGCTGAACGCTTCCATCTGATCCTGCATTCTTAGCAGCCCGTTCTCCATCGTGATGGTGCCATCAGTTATTTCTATCCCGTCTTCATTGGTCTGAACTGACAACTGGCCGAAAACTTTACCTCTGGCTGTGACAAAATAGGGAACAAAGCTCTGCAGGATCTTCAGAGCTTCTGCTTCGATGTTTAGCTTCAGGGTATTGTTGCCCTCTATGTATTTACTGGTGAGAAAGTTATAGTTCAAAGCTCCTGAACCGGTGATGTCATATTGATTATTTGTGAAAATCTTCAGGCTGTCAATGCTCAGAACATCGTTCTTCTGTGCGGCTTTGATTCGGACTATGTCAAACGGGATATCCAATATGCTGATGCTGGACCCAAAGAGATTACAGGCGAGATTCTGCTGCAATGCCTTTCTATCGTCAAGAGCAAGATCCCATGAAACTTTGCCATCGATTCTGCCCTTGAAATGTGATTCCGTAAAGTAATCAGCCAGATCGAAGTTCATAAGCTCGCTTTCTGCCCTGATTTCGATTCCCTTGTCATGCCTGATTGTTCCCTGGAGGCTAATTCCTTTATTATCCGGAGTTCTGATATCGGAAATCAGGTTCAATTGTTCAGTCGTGCCGGTCAGATTAACCAAAGCTGACAAGGGTTTAAACTCAGGCAACTGAACTGAATCAACCTTGACCAAACCCCTGATCTGTCTGTCCTGATACAGATTATAATCCAGTGCCGCTGAGATGTTTCCGATCTCGGGGAGATTGGCTGCACCGGGGTTGAACATTTTCCAATAGCGTGATATATCCAGACTGTCCACAGCCAGGATCAGTCCTGAGTCATAATAATCCTCAAGATCAAACCAACCCTGCGCTGAAAGGATGTTATCAAGGTTCAGATCCAGAAGTTGCACCTGCTTGTCTTCCAGTTTAGCGGTCATACTGAAGTCAAAGGGGATGTCCTCAGCAGACGCTTCTTTTGTGTAAAAATCGATATCGCCCTCTTTGCTGCTAAGGTTATAATTCACTTTGGTGAGAAAATTCCCGCGCAGCAGCTTGGGGGACGTCAGTGACAGGTTCAGTTCGGTCTCTGCTGATACATCATCCTGTTTGATCTGAGCTCTGACCAGCCCTGATATGAGAGCATCTATATTCTGTTTTTCAGCCATCAACAGATAATTCTCAAGTACGAGATCCTCCATCAGTACTTCTGCTTTCAGGTCCGGCCCGATAGGATCTCCTTCAGCAATGATACTGATTTCCTCATTTTCCAGGGCAAGATTGGCATAACCTTTGTGTTTGTTAAACCTGTTTATCTTGAAAGAAACCTGGCCGCTGAATCCTGACAAAGCTGCTTCGGAATTGTAAGCATTCAGTTCTCTGATCTCTGCTTTTGCATCTATGCCATTTTTGAACAGCATCAAAGCGGATACATCTGCTGAGACATTCAAAATGTCATCATAATATACCGGACTGGTGATCAAATCGATATCCAAGCCGACTTGATTAATATCAAAGCTGCCACTGGCGGATGTAAGTTGATTTCTCCAACTGAACGGATAAATCGAGAAGCGTGCCACCAGATCAGACATCTCGGCATCCACATTGACATCAGTGGCAACTTCATCAAGCAGAGTGATGGTGGGAAAATTGATCCTGCCTTTGGCAAAAAGGTCTTTGAAGCTTCCTTCGATACTAAACTGACCTGTTCCGCTGCCTTTGACCTCTTCCGTGAAGTCGTTCAGATCAAGTTTGATAATGTTTGCTTCCGCACTGATGACAGGTTCATGCAAATAATTATGCAGATATCCCGCCCCTTTAAATCGGTGCGTATTAATACCTGCTTCCTTAACATTGAAATAGGCATACTGTGGATTGGCCTGGATCTGGATTTCAGGAATCAGAGCATTGAACTCCCTGTAGATCACATTGGTTTGAGTTAGATTGCCATAAAAGGTGTAGTCAGCAGGGTTGTCTTTTCTGGATTGGGCATAGTCCAGATGGGCATTGATGGTTGTACCCACTTTCTCAAATTCCGAAAAAACAAAACTATGGGGGGTGAAATCCATGATGTCAGCCTTGATCTCTGAAATCAGACCCCTATCCAACTTGGCGCTTGCTTGAAGACTGCCGTTTTGGGCAGTTAATGCACTCAGTCGAACTGCCGTATGACGAAGATTGATAACCGAAATATCAATGTCAGACAGCTTTTCCTCAATTCTCAAGGTATCTGGTGAGACCTTTCCCACTATGCCTGCAACAACTAAGTTCAGCTTGCCCTGCTTAAGCTCTATTTTATTAAAGTATGAAGTCAGATCAGGGATTTCAAACTTCTTTTTCTTTTCCTTTTGGGGCGGTTTGAGATCTATTCTTAGCGCTACATCAGGCTCATAAACAGTTACATCCTGGATTACTTTATTTAACTTGAACCCTGAGGATATGATGCGTAGTAGATTATAGCGAACCTGAACCTGACGGACACTGAGTTTGATCATTCCCTTGTTGTCGGCAAAGGATACTCCATTGGCTGTGATCTGCCTTTCATTGATAGACAACTTATCTATGCTTAACTGCCCTGATAGTGTTTTGCTGAGGAATCCTTCCAAAGCTTCCGTTACCCGTTCTCTGCCTTTTAATGCATACCAAAGTGTGAAGAATACAGCGTTGATGATCAACAGAACAAGGACAAGGATCAGGAGCCATCTGGAGTGTTTCATTGATACTTATACTGATTACTTAATCTTGTGCAAAACGCCGTTTTCCAGCTTGTAATGAGTCTGCGCCTGATCTGATATGGCGGGATCATGCGTGACTAACAACAACGAACAACCAAGCTTACGGTTGAATTTGAAAAACAGATCAAGCACTTCAGAGCTGTGTTCAGGATCGAGATTACCGGTTGGTTCATCAGCGAGGACAAGAACAGGATTGTTGATCAAAGCTCTTCCCAAGGCCACTCTTTGCTGCTCTCCTCCGCTTAATTGATGTGGATAATGCCTGGCGCGCTCCACCATATCCAATTCCTCAAGCATTGCCATCGCCTGGTTCAAACTTGACTGCCTGCTGTTTCCGTTTACCATCAGGGGTAAAGCTATGTTTTCCAGAGCTGAAAGATCTTCCATTAGATAATGAAACTGAAAAACGAATCCAATGTATTTGTTTCTTAGCTTATGAACATCTTCAGATTGCGTCGTAACGGGACTATCGTTGATGATTATCTGTCCGCTGTCAGGTGTGTCAAGCAGTCCCAGCAGGTGTAGCAGAGTGCTTTTTCCGCAACCAGATTTACCGCTGATGCAGACAAATTCACCCTTTGCTATCTCCAGATTGATATCCTGCAGGATTTTCAATTCCAGATTACTATCCCAATATGTCTTTTTAAGATGCTCCGCTTTCAGAACAGACAAGAATAATCCTCCTTATTCAGTTACCTCTCAGCACATCAATGATATTCATCCTGTCGATGTACCTTAGAGGCAGTTTAATACAGATTGCAATCATCAGCAATGCACTTGTAAACACAACCAGATAGTTCAATGCCGATATCTGCATAGTGATCCTGTCTATGAAATAAACTTCGCCTTTTAGCTGGTAGAAACTTTGCTGTGTGATCAACCACGACAGCACTGATCCAAGAACTAAACCTGACAGTATTGATACAAAGCAGATAAGTAAAATCCTCAGATAAACCACTTGTCTGATGTGGCTGACTGTCATTCCTACCGTCTTGAGAATGGCGATTTCTCTCTTCTTGTCTATGATTGAGGTCGATACGATACTTATGCAATTGAAAGCAGCTATCAGGATCAGAAAACTGAAAACGAGAAAGATCAACCATTTTTCAATCACAATCAATGAAAACAGGTTACCATTATAATCGATCCACGAATGAAACAAATAATCTTTACCTAAAGTGCTCTGCAGTTTATCCTTTATCTCTTGGGACCGGTCGATCCATTTTTCGTGCAGGTTGATTTCCAGGTTGGTATATTGAGGTTTTGTGGCATAGAAACTGAATGCGTCGTCAGCCGTCATTAAAATCAGAGATTTATCCATCTCATAATAACCGGTTTTCACTATACCTGAAACAGTGAACATCATTTGCCGCGGAATCATGCCCAGGGGAGATAAGCTCTCGGTTTGAGGGTAAAGCAAGGTTAGGCTGTCACTGACTCCAAGTGCCAACTCACTGGCTAAAATGTCTCCTATTATAACTTGTCCGTTTGTGAGAGTGGTCTTACCTTGTCTGATATATTGTTTATACCAGACATCATTTTCGGTATGATGGTATGCCCTGACGAGACAACTGCGGATTTTACCGTCTTTTCTCAACATTGCGGTATTAGTGTATGATGGAAGAACAGAACTTATTTCCCTGAATGGTCTCAATTGCTGAATTGCATGTTCCGTTTGCTCTATTGAAAGCGTTTCGCCTTGATTTGAATAGACCATTATGTGAGCGCTGCTGCTCAGTAGAATTTTCTTCAGTGTTTTCTCATAGCCTTCAAACAGATTAATCGCTGTAGCAACCACTGCCACTGAGATTACGATGCCCAAAATCATGATTATATAGTCAAATCTGATGCGAGGCTTGACTTTTGTGAACAGCGAGTTCTTGATCAGCAGCAAAGCCAGTTCATTCATAGTTACAAGGTTTCAGGTGTCCTTTGTTCTAGATTGGTTGTTTCGCTGATAGAGATTTGTTTCGATCTCGAATGGCTTCGGTTGATGATGAGTTCGCAGATGAGCCCCATGGAAAAGAACTGCAGTCCAGCCAATATCATCAAAATGCCAAGAAACAGCAGGGGACGGTTGGTCAGCGGGTGTCCGTACAACAACTTAAGAATGGTCAGATACGCTGTCAGAATCATTCCCAGAGCAATTGATACTATACCGATCCTGCCAAACAGATAGAGCGGACTTTTGGCATATTGGGTCACCATCTTAACAGTAAGGAGATCAAAGAAACCGCGCAGATAGCGTTCCATTCCGTATTTGGATTTACCATGCATTCTTGGGCGATGATTGACGGACAGCTCGCCCACCCTGAAGCCCATAGCATTTGCCAGGGCCGGGATATAGCGGTGCATCTCGCCATAGAGATTGATTTCCTTTACCACTTCTTTTTTATAAAGCTTGAATCCGCAATTGAAATCCCTGAGTTGGAGCTTGAATGATTTCGCTGCAACAAGGTTGAAGAACTTGGATGGAATTGTCTTATAGAGCGGATCATTGCGTTTTTGTTTCCATCCGGAGACAAGATCATACCCTTCTTTCAACTTGCTGATGAACCTTGGAATCTCGACTGGATCATCTTGCAGGTCTGCATCGAGTGTGAAAATCAGTTCACCCTGCGCCAGATTGAAACCGGTTTGCAAGGCTGCTGCCTTGCCGAAATTACGGCGAAAACGTACCAACCGAACTCTCTTGTCCTGAGCAGCGACCTCTTTCAGAATGACATAGCTATCATCTCTGCTGCCATCATCGATGAAAATGATCTCGTAATCAGCAGCGGGATTGTTGTTAATGATCTCCTTGTAGAGGGTTCGGATCGAATCTGCTTCGTTAAGCAGAGGGATGACATATGATATCTCCATAACTGCCTGCTTTATATAAAGATATGAACCAGGGACATGACTATCCCTGAGATCAGAGGGATCTTGACATTATCGTCCACCGGTATCTTCCACGCTTCTGCCAGCGTAGCTGACAGAGCACCTATCGTATAGACCCAGGGACTCAGTTCTCCTCCAAAGAAGGCGGAGAAAATCATAATACTTGTGAAACAGGCCAGACTACCCTCGATTGATTTTCTGCTACCTGTCAGTTTGCGTTTGCCGAAGGCTTTGCCAACCATGGCTGCGAAAGTGTCGCCAATGGAAAGATAGCTCATGGACAAAAATACAATGATGGGTTCAAAGAATGCCACGCTTAGCATACCGGCGAAGATGAGAAAGGTCGAACCCGTGAAATCCCGGTGTTCGTGTCTGCGTAGGATCAGGCCGAACATCCGGTGAAATAATTTACGGAAGGATGGAATGTGCAGTCTGTAAAATTCCATCCCCAGTGACAGGATAAGAGCTGCCATCATCAGAAAGAACATCAGCAAGCGATTGTTGAAACCGAGAATGTATCTGTAGGCGAGCGGGATGGCTACCGAACTGAGATGAACCGATTTGCGCAACGCTTCCTTCAGGTTTTCTTTAGCCATATTCCGTCTTTCTCCTGTCTGCAATGGGTTCAGGGTGTCTGTGTTTCAGAAACTGGATGATAGTCCAGTATCTTGATGAGATTGGGATTTTTTAACTGAATGACTATATCTAGTTTGTCCTGTTTCGTGATCTTGGGGCTGCAGCTATCAATACTGAAGCGTTCGCTGAGTTGCCTTATCGTGCAGTCTTTTATCAGCACAATCGGCTCGGGATTTTCCTGTCCGAAAGGCAGCAATCTTTCCAACTCATACCAGATGCGATTGGACAGTTTTTCTGGTGTTAGAACTGCATCAATTTCCAGCTTATGATCCATCTTATCCGCTTCGAGTTGATGTCTCAGATAGTCGTGAAACAGCTCGATGAAATCATTGTATTTGTCTGGAAACATGGTAAATCCGGCTGCTTTGGCATGGCCGCCGAACTGGATAAGGCTGCCTTTAGCAAAGCTGAAAGCCTCCACCATATTGAAGTTATTGGCGCATCTGCCTTCGCAGACCATTACATCATGCCTGTTTTTGATAAAGATAGCGGGAATGCCAAGGTTGTTGACCACATAGGTGGCGGCAGTTCCCAACAATGTATATGGGATCAGATCCTCGTCGTCATAATAAATGAAGGCCTCCCCCTCAAAATCCTCAAGCAAGGTTCCCACCAGTTTGAAAACGTTGTTGAGCGCAAGTTCCCAGGCATTTTTCGCTTCCTCGAGAAGCTGGAACAGACGCACTTTTTCATCGCTTAGCTGCAGTAGAAACCGCATTGCAATGTGCTTTCCGTCTTCTTCCCTGCCATTGGCAATCAGGCGGCTGCAGTAATGCATAAAGTTCAGTTTATCCGTCAATCCCGTCACACGGTTGAAGTTTCTCTGCAGAAATTCGATTGTATAGTCTTTTATATCGTCCCAGTTGTTGAGGACATGTCTGACCAGGATTCGGTTGACTCCTGTCATCGGGACCTTATCCGCGATGGATCCGATAGCTGCCCAAAAGTAGAGAGCTGGTTCGACAGGGTGCTCGAGCAGCTTGCTTAAGTATCTAATGAGCATCAGGACGACGCCAACCCCTGAGAGCATTTTAAAGGGATACTTGCATTCCGGCAGCTGTGGATTTAGAATACTGAAGGCATTGGGGATTTCTTCCGGTTGGACCAGATGATGGTCTGTTATGATTACTTCGCAACCCATCCGGTTCAATTCCTCAACTCCATTATAGGCGCTGATGCCGTTGTCCACAGTTACCACCAGCGGGAATCGGTGCTCTTTGACAAAGTTTATGAACGATTTTTGGATTCCGTGGTGCTCAATTATCCGATTCGGGATGAAGTAGTTATGCTTCTGGTAGCCGCAGGAATTGAGATAGCGATAGAGAATGTAGGTGCTCGTGATGCCGTCCGGATCGTCATGACCAAAAATAACGAGGGGTTCATTGTTATAGAGTGCTTCTCTGATCCGTTCCGCCACCGTTTCAATATTGGCAAGCAGTGCTTCGTCAGGCAGTTCGTCAAGGGTGTGATAGAGGTCTTCTTCCTTTATCCCCCTGGCCATCATAATCTGTGATAATAGAGGTGTATCAGCTTCTGTTTTGATTTCCCAGACAGGTTTCATCGACCGATATCCTCCACCTTGGGGATATCTCTGGGAGCACTGCGAGAGAACGCTTTGGAAAGGACATCGAAGCCTGTCACTCCAAACATGAACATCAGCGAGCGGTCCTGCAGACCGTGATCATCGACATTCCCCCGCCATAAGTACTGAAGACCCAAGTCAATCCTGTTCTCAGTGTTTTTTATGGGTAAAGAAAGTCCCCCACTGAGAGCTGTTTCTGTCACTGTATTGCCTTTTACACGGAAGGGAAGGACTCTGTAAGAAAATCCTATTCGTTTGGGCATTTGACCCATAAAAGTGTTGCGAGTACCGGGACGTGGCTCATGAGCCATTCCTACACCCAGTTTCCAGGCGTTGTCATCGTATTCTGAGTATTTGGCGTTTTTCCACAGGCTCAGCGTGTAGTCTGTCGATACCTTGTATTCTTCCTTGTACTTCCAGGTGACGCCGGTTGTGATCTGTGACGGGATGGAATAATGCACTTTGCCGAGGTTTTCCGTCTCATGAATGGAATAACGCACCAGTTCGCCTTTCAGATCTGCTTCATGAGAATAGACAATTCCTACTGCCAGGTTCTCATAAGCTGCGGTCAGACCAAGCGTGGCGGAAGGATTTTTGTAATTGCGTTCCAGTTTCTCGCTTGTGTTAAAGATGCCGAATCCACCATCCTGATAGAACTTGCGGATATCATGCCCCAGGTAGTAGTTTGCTCCAACGCCCAGGTTGAAATTGCGGTAATGTATGGCGTAGAGCAGATCCGCCCTGTAGATGTAGCGGTCGATGGACTGTTTTTCTGTCACTTCCAGAGTGTCCATCATAACCGTAAACTCGTTCTGTACAACCCCTGACGCCCAGGAATTGAACTGAAATCCAAAGTGATGGTTATTGATGGGGAAGGAAACGCTGAAAAAGGGAAAGTCAAGTGAGTTGTCCCTGAAAGTGCGTTCCGTTTCCAGATCCGATTTGTAACCTGTCCAGCCAAAGATCATTCCGGTGGAAAGCAGGGTCCGATTGCTGGCACCCATGATGGCCGGATTGCCATAACCTGTGTTTTTTCGGAAGATGTCAGAAGCGCCGACATCGCCCATGCTGAGGCCGTAGATGTCATTTCCATAGTACTGCCAGGGCGTTCCATGAAAGGAAAAGATGGAGTTTCCCCCAAACAGTGGAAAGGCCAATATGACCAAAACAACGGTCATCGTAATACTTGCGAAGTTTAATTTCATTTATGTTTCCTTTTTTTATGATGCGCAGGTTTTACCGGGTCAGGAGGAATGCGGAAAAAGCGGAAAGCATTGTTGAAAGCAGTTTCCGCCACTTCGTTGGGTGTGATCTCTTTGATCTGTGCGATCTTTTCCGCGATCAGATGCAGAAACAGCGGGCTGTTCCGTTTTCCCCGGTTGGGATGGGGGGAGAGGTAAGGACAGTCTGTCTCGATCATGAACTGCTCCATTGGAACCAGGCGGATAACGTCATCCAGATTGGAATTGGGATAAGTCACTGTGCCCGTGAAAGAGATCATCCAACCTTCATCCAGAACCTGCTGAGCGAAAATGATATCTCCAGAAAAACAGTGAAACACCGCGTCTTTGACCTTTTCTTTTTTCAGAAAGTTGTAGCATTCCTGATGTGCATTGCGGTCGTGTATGACCAGCGGTTTGTCATATTCCAGCGCCAGTTTGATCTGATTGACGAAGACCTCTCTCTGCACCGGATATGGTGACAGGTTACGGAAAAAATCAAGGCCTGTTTCACCAATTGCGAGTACTTTCTTCTCTCTTGCCAGTTTCTTCACCACTTCCGCGTCAAAATCGGTGGCGTCATGCGGATGATAGCCCACAGTACAAAACAGGTGCAGATACTTTTTGGCAAGCTCCAGTGAATTATATGAGGTCTCTTTGTTGAACCCAATGTTGATGATGTATTCAATGCCCTGTGTGAAGCATTTATTGATCAGGCTGTCCCGGTCGCTGTCAAAGTCCGGTAAATCCAGATGTGCATGTGTCTCAAACAGTTTCATATATTTTTTATCCTTTTTTACCCATTAATACAAGTAAAATCAAATCTGCCAATCTTGTCAAAGGATTTTATGTGCAATAGATTCATCAGTAAAGACACTTGAGGTTTTTTCCAATGTTATTTCTTGGATTTTATCCACGCAGGGTCCTCCCAGGGTTAGCCCGGGTGGACCCTGCGTGGACCCCGGGTGGATTAAAAGCTCAATATGTGAATGATGCCATAGACTGCTGACGCAGCAGATTTGCGCAATATGGCTTAAAAAAACAATTTAATTGACAAAGCAGAGGATTTGACGTTCAAGGAAATAAATCTCTAATACGACTAATTACAAGGAGTTAAAGATATGGATGGACTGAAGTTTTACCTGAATGCTGCCAAGCAGGCGGCAAAGTGGCACGCCAATTACCGCAAAGAAATGAGAGCCTGCAGGTTCGATACGATTGCTGTGCATGGCTTATATTCGATGCAGGAAGCGCTGGATTTTAACCAGGGTTCGATCATTGAACCAGGTTATTTGTCCACTTCGCAGGCGTATCGCGATTCCGATGAAATGGAACTTGCCCTGGGGTATCAGATCCCGACCTGGTGCTACACCCGCATTGCCAATCCCAGCATGTACTATCTCGAAGGCGTTCTTGCCCTTTTGGAAGAATACCGCACGGGTGTCGAAGCATCCTGTCTGGTCACTTCTTCAGGTATGTCAGCCATCAAAACAGCAGTAGACGAATTTCTGCATCCCGATCCTAAAAAACCGGGCAAACCACGCAACTTTGTTGCCACCTCACAGGTTTATGGCGGTACATTCCAGCAGTTTAACGTGCGTAAGAATCAGGAAGACAAGATTGAATGGCGCAAGGTGATCAATTCCAATGACATCAAGGAATGGGAATCACTGATTGATGAAAACACCCGTTTCCTGTATGGCGAAATGCCCAGCAATCCGACTTTGGCATTCTTTGACCTGAAAAAAGTGGCTGACCTCGCTCACAAATATGGGATACCCTTCATTGTTGACGCCACTGTGGCAACTCCTGCCCTGATGAGACCTCTTGCTTACGGTGCGGACATCGTCATTCATTCAGTCACAAAGTCACTGCACACCAGCGGATTTGGCATTGCAGGAGCAATCATTGCGCGCAAGAACATCACTTCGAAATTCGGCAATCCTGAGATGAAAAAGGACTTCTGCACCTATCTGAAACTCCTGCCCGCCAGGGATAACGGCCCCAATCTTTCCGCGATGCAGTGCTTGCTTGTTATTAACGACATCCGGACCCTGAGAATGAGGATGGATGTCTGCTCTCAGAATACGATGAAAGTGTCAGAGTATCTGGCCAAGCACAAGCACATATCTAAAGTCAATTACCTTGGCCTGGAATCACATCCTTTGCATAAAATAGCTAAAAAATACATGTTCCTGGTCGATTCGGAAGATGATACTCCCAATAATAAACCTGTGAATCGCTACGGACATCTGATGTCCTTTGAAGTCAAAGGCGGAGCAGCCAATGCGCGCAAGGTATTTGACGCCTTTAACCGCATCTGGAGAGCGACAGACCTGGGCAGGATCAAATCCGTTGCCACAATTCCAGCTATCTCAACCCACTCCCAACAAGGCGAAGAAGGACGCAAGGCAGCTGCGATTCCAATGAATCTGATCCGTCTGAGCGTCGGAGCAGAACATCCGGACGATATCATCAGGGACCTGGCACAAGCTCTGGCTGTTCTTGACGGCAAAAAGGTCAAGCAGACCTCACCACAATATTCAGCCGGCGGAGCATCCTCAGCGGTATTAAGAAAGTAAAGCAAGACCGGTAGAGCAAACTGCGTTGTTTGAAAGACAGTCTATGAGACTCTCTTAATCAAGAAGTCTCTGTAAATAAATCAAAAGTGGAGATATAAATGTTATACTATTCGACAAACTTCAAGGCCAAGAAGGTGAATTTCAGGCAAGCTTTGTTACAGGGTCTGGCTGAAGACAAGGGTTTGTATATGCCCGAATCAATTCCAGTCTTTGAACCTGCTGAAATTGAAGCCATGCAAGGGATGAGCTATCCTGAGATCGCATTCAGAGTGGGCAGCAGATTTCTTAAGGATGAGATTCCTGCAGTTGATTTGAAACGACTGGTTGATGATGCCTATGATTATGCCGTACCCTTGGAAAAAGTCAATGGCAGGCAATACATTATGCGTCTGGATCAGGGTCCGACCGCTTCCTTCAAGGATTTTGCCGCTCGTCTGATGGGACGTCTGATGCAATATTATCTGGCTCTGGAGAATCGCAAATTACTGATTCTGACTGCCACTTCCGGCGATACAGGAAGCGCCATTGCCAATGCTTTTTACGGTCTTGACAATATCAAGGTTGTGGTGCTGTATCCTGAAAAAGAAGTGACTCCCCGTCAGAGAAAACAGATGACAACTCTGGGTAAAAACATCTGCATCATTTCCATTGACGGCAAGTTTGACGATTGTCAGGCTCTCGTCAAGCAAGCCTTTTCTGATCCTGATTTGGCATATCTCGGGATGTCGTCGGCAAATTCGATTAATATTGGCAGACTGATTCCGCAGACCATGTACTATTTCTATGCTTATGCAAATCTGGTTCAGGAATTTGGTGAGAAGGTGGTTTTCAGTGTGCCCAGCGGCAATTTTGGAGACTTGATGGGAGGGCTTATCGCCATGAAGATGGGCTTGCCGGTGCATCGTTTTGTCGTTGCCACCAATGAGAATGACGAGTTTCCACTATATGTGAAGACAGGGGAATACAAAGTCATCTCTCCTTCCCGCAATTGCATTTCCAGCGCCATGAACGTTGGCCATCCCAGTAATGTAGCCAGGCTCATAACCCTTTACGGTGGTGAGATGGATGAAAAAGGAAGAATCCTTACACAGCCTGATCTGGAACGCATTAGAAAAGACATGTACGCGATCAGTATCACTGATAAGGAAACGGAGCAGACAATTCACGACGCATACATCAGTACAAAAACCCTGCTGGAGCCGCATGGAGCAGTGGGTTGGGCAGGCCTTTTACATTATCTGAAGGATCATCCTGGTGAAGAAAACCGGCTCTGCATTTCATTGGAGACTGCTCATCCTGCCAAGTTCCCGGAAAAGATAACTGAGATCCTGAATCTTGATCCGGCGCTTCCTCCTTCCCTGCAAGGTTTGGATGACAAAGCTGAATTCATATCGAAGATCCAAAATGACTACCCGTCTTTCCACAAATTCCTCAGGGAGAATTACTGAGGTTATGAAAAGCATTATCATTCTCGGCGACGGAATGGCGGATTACCCGATTGAGGGCCTGGGAAACAAAACACCTTTGCAGGCAGCGCATAAACCATATATGGACGAACTTGCCAAACTGGGACGCTGCGGTATGTATAAAACCGTTCCTGACGACATGCCTCCGGGTTCGGAGGTTGCCAATTTAGCTGTGCTCGGTTATGATGTGCGCAAAGTTTATCAGGGTAGAGGGGTCTTGGAAGGGGCTGCCATGGGCGTTCAATTGGATTCTGACGACCTGGCGATGCGCTGTAACCTGATCTGTCTGGAAGACGGCATGATCAAGAATCACTCTGCCGGGCACATTTCCACTGAAGAAAGCCATATTCTGATTGAAGCTTTGAATGAAGCTTTCGCGGATGAAAAACAGAGGTTCTTTCCCGGCGTCAGTTACAGACACCTTTTTGTGCTGAAAAAAGGCAATCCGCATATCCATCTAACGCCACCCCACGATGTACCCGGAACCCCATGGCGGGATGTTTTGCCAAAGGCTGCCAGTTCTGATGGAACAACTACCTCGGACTTGCTGACGGACCTGATTATCAGGTCTCAGAAGGTTTTGGCAGAGCACAGCATCAACCTTAACAGGATAAAGAAAGGCAAGGATCCGGCCAATTCGATCTGGTTCTGGTCAGCAGGCAAGCGTCCTCAGATGCAGACTTATCAGGAGATGTTTCAAAAAACCGGAGCTGTGATTTCGGCAGTTGATCTGCTGCACGGCATTGGAGTTTATGCAGGCTTTCGGATTCTCAGGGTCAAAGGTGCTACCGGACTCTATGACACGAACTATGAAGGCAAGGTTCAAGCTGCTCTGGATGCCATCAAACAGGTCGATTTGGTTTATCTCCATATCGAAGCGGCGGACGAAGCAGGGCACGAAGGCAACGCAGAGCTCAAAACCAGATGCATTGAAGCCCTTGATGCCAGAGTGGTTAAACCAATTATGGAGTTTGTTAAAGAATATCATGAACCCATTGCCATTGCTTTGCTGCCGGACCATCCGACTCCCTGCAGTGTGAGATCCCATGTGCACGATCCGGTTCCTTTTGTGATCTATAAGCCTGGTGATAAACCCGACGCAGTCACACAGTATGACGAAGATGCTTGTCAGCATGGTTCCTATGGACTTATTAAAAACGGAGAATTCATCAGAGAACTGTTTGGGCTCAGATAAATATTCCCGCTGATTTAGACGCCTGCTCAATATTCCCAAAGTGCAACTTAACCTGAGCAGGCGCTTTTTTTCATTCAGTGAAAATCAGCTCTGTCGCATTCCTGACGTCAACTTACAAACAAAATGCTGGACAAAAAGACCGTGTCCAAGAGTGTGGTTTCCTGAAAAGCCTTTAGGGAGTATCGTATATGTCTAGCAAGGAAAAAAATGTGAATCTTAAGGAATTGAAAGAAGACTATCTTCGCCTGCTCGAAGAGTCCTTTCAACAAACTGCTGAATTTAACAAAGGCGACGTCATTGAAGGCGTCATCGCATCCATCAACGACAACTTCATCGTTGTTAATCTGGGTGGCAAATTTGACGCATACGCCGATGTGAATGAATACGCAGACGAAAACGGAAAACTGGGTTTTGCAGTTGGAGATACGCTCAAAGGCTTTATCGTGGACCGCAACGACCAGGGTTTTGTGATCGGGAAAAGTCTCACCAAACAGTATGTCAACAAAGACGGAATCAAGGAAGCTTTCGAGAAGAAGATCCCCGTCCAGGGCAAAGTCTATGCAGTAACCAAGGGCGGTTTCAGCGTCGATGTATTCGGTGCGCGCGCATTTTGTCCGATGTCTCAGATCTCCTATCGACTGGCGGATGACAATAGTCAATTCATAGGCAAGAATATGGATTTCGAGATCATCGAATGCTCCGAAAACTGCCGCAAGATAGTGGTTTCCCACCGTATTCTGGAAGAGAAGGTCAATGATGAAAAGAAAGCCAAAGCGATGGAAAAACTTGCTCCTGAGATGACAGTCACAGGCAAGGTCATGCGCATGACGAATTTTGGCGCTTTCGTTGATCTGGGTGGTGTGGAAGGACTTCTGCACGTTTCCGAAATCTCCTGGCATCACATTGTTCGTCCCCAGGATGCGCTCAGTGCAGGACAAGAGATCGAAGTCAAGATCCTCAAAATGGAAGGCGACAAGATATCCCTTTCCATGCGCGCTCTGCAGGAAAATCCCTTTGCCCAGGCCATGAAAGAGATCAAGGAAGGCGATATCATCAACTGCCGCGTGCTCAGGTTGCACAATTTCGGCGCTTTTGTAGAACTCAAGCCCGGTGTGGAAGGCCTTATTCCCGTTTCTGAAATGTCCCGCACCAGAATGATCGGCCACCCCAGGGAAATTCTTAAGGAAGGCGATTACGTAGAGGTGCAAATTCTGAAGATCGATGAAACCAATCAGAAGATATCACTTTCGCTCAAAGCCCTGCAGAAAGACCCTTGGGACGAGATCGACGAAGTTCTTGAAGTCGGCAAGGAAATGACCGGCAGTGTTGAAAGCGCTACCAATTTCGGCGTTTTTGTCACGCTTTCGGAAGGCATCACCGGCTTGCTTCCGCGCTCCAGGGTCCGTAAAAAAGAAGTCTACAAATCCGGTGACGAGATCACTCTGACAGTTACTGCAGTGGACAAGGAACAGCGCAGGATCAGTTTGGATTATACCGATGCCGCTCAATATCCTGTGGAACAGGAAGATTTTCCCCGCAGGGATGAGAGAGATTTTCGCAATAAAGAATCCAGGCCGCGTAAATCAAGAGACAGAAATGAAGAATGGCGCCGCTATGCAAACCAGAAAACGGAAAGCGACGACAATCCCTTCAAAGATTTATAATATTACTTGCGGGGATGTGTCTTAGCAGCCCTGTTGAATCAATACAGAGCGGATGGTTTGCAGACAAGACAAATCATCCGCTTTCTTATTCAGAAACAAACAATAAAAACGAAACGAAGAACCGGAAACATTGAGGTTTAAATGGATGCCAACACCAATCAGTTGCTGAAACTGCGCCGCGAAAAGCTGCAGAAGATCATCGAACAGGGAATAAATCCTTATCCCATAGAATCAAAGAGAACCCATTATATTGGCGAACTGCTGGAAGACAGGGAAAATTGGATCACGTCTGAACAGAAAGTTACCATCTGTGGACGCCTCGTCGCCATGCGCCGCCAGGGAAAACTGGGTTTCGGCAATCTGGAAGATCTGACCGGCAGGATTCAGCTCTATGTGGCGCAGAATCTTACCGGCGAAGAGAACTATGAAGTTTTCAAGCTTTGCGACACCGGCGATTTTGTGCAGGCGGAAGGCACTCTTTTCATCACTCAAACAGGAGAGTATTCTCTCAAAACAGAGCGCATCACCATGCTCAGCAAAAACCTGCGTCCCCTGCCTGCAGTTAAGGAAAAGGTCGTGGACGGCAAAACCATACGTTATGATGAATTTGCCGATATCGAACTGCGCTACAGGAAGCGTTACCTCGACCTGCTGCTCAATCCCAATCATAGGCAGGTTTTTGTGCAGCGATCAAATATCATCAAAGGCATCCGCAGATTTTTGGACAGCAGAGCTTTCATTGAAGTCGAGACCCCGATTCTGCAGCCTCTTTATGGCGGTGCCAACGCACGTCCCTTCACCACTCATCATAACACTCTGGATACGGATTTGTATCTGCGAATCGCTCTGGAACTATATCTGAAACGTTTGATAGTAAGCGGTTTCGAACGTGTTTTCGAACTTGGAAAAAACTTCCGCAATGAAGGGATGGACCGTTTTCATAATCCTGAATTTTCCATGCTTGAGCTCTATCAGGCCTATTCAGATTTAAACGGGATGATGGAACTGACCGAAAACCTGATCGAGTATCTGGCAAAGGAAGTCATCGGCAAGGACATCTTCTCTTTTCAGGGACACGAAGTCAATCTGTCTGGCGAATGGAAAAAAGCTTCCATGATCGATCTGGTAAAGGAATACACAGGTTTTGACGCATCCAACTTTAACGAAGAAAAGCTTGCGGCCATGTGCAATCAGCATAAGATCGAGATTCCCAAAGGTGCCGGAGCCGGCAAGATGATATCATTGCTGTTTGAAGCTTTTGTGGAAGACCGGCTCGTCCAGCCCACTTTTGTGACTGATTTTCCCAAGGAGATCTCGCCTTTGGCAAAAGTGAAACCTGATAACCCCAATCTGACAGACCGGTTTGAGCTCATCATCGCCGGCAGCGAATTTGCCAATGCGTTCAGCGAGCTCAATGATCCCGTTGACCAGAGAGCCAGGTTTGAAGCGCAGGCCAGGCTGAAAGAACTGGGTGACGAGGAAGCCAGCGTTGTGGATGAAGACTTTCTGGAAGCTCTGGAATACGGCATGCCGCCCATGGGTGGTTTGGGCATAGGGATTGACCGATTGGTTATGCTTCTGACCGAAAACAACTCTATCAAGGAAGTGATTCTCTTTCCGCAGATGAAACCTGAATAATCTGTTTATGCTTGTTCAGCCAGCAGTTTACTGCGCTTGTTTTTGACTTTTGCGGTAAAGGATCAGACTGAGCAGATATAGGACAAACTCCACCAGCACTATCACGGCGCCGGTGGGCAGATTGAACACCCAGGACAGATAAAATCCGATCAGAGACGAGAAAAGAGACACAATCACGCTGATGACGATGGCAGGTTTAAGTCTCTTAACCAGTCTGAATGCTATTGACGCCGGCAGGATCAGTTGTGCCGTTACCAGAATGATGCCTGCGATCTTCACTGAGATGACTATGTTCAGCGCCAGCAGCAGCAGAAAGGCATAATAGACTGTTTTGACCCTGATCCCGAAAACTTCTGCCATCGTCATATTGTAGATCAGGTAAAACAATTCCTTATACAGCAGAACGATAAAAGCGGTATTCAGAATTGCCAGTAATCCCAGACTCCAAAGGTCTGTTTTTGTAACCAACAGCACATTGCCAAACAGATAACTGGCGAGATCGAAGGAATAATCCTTTTTGAGAGAGATGAGGACGATGCCCAGCGCCATGGCGATGGACAGAAAGATCGTGATGACATTGGTTTCCTCTGTTTGGAAAAAGCGTGATACGAAGCCGATCAGACCTGCCACTGCCAGCACAAATATCACTGTCGTTAAAGTTAGGTTCAGACTCAGCAGCAGGGCCAGAGCAATTCCTGCAAAAGCAATGTGCGACAGAGCTTCACCCATGTAGGCGATCTTTTTTAAAGTCACGAAAGGTGACAGGATGGCAAGCGAAATGCCTGACAAAATTGCACCCAACAGCGCATGAATCAAAAAGCTGTAGCTCAGCATTTTAGTAGTCCTTTTCGATCAGTTTGACGCCATCGCCAAAGGTGTTGTGGATGTGCTCCGCGGTCAGCAGATCAGTTTCTGTGTGGCAGTGCAGGGTGCGGTTCAGGCAGACCAGAAAGGTGCAGTATTTGTTCAGCATGTGCAGATCGTGTGAGATCGTGATAATGGTCTTACCCTGTTTGTGCAAAGCGGCCAGCAGATCAAAAAAGTTTGTGACGCCGGGTTTGTCGATTCCGGCTTCCGGTTCATCCAGGATCAGATATTTACTGCCGGTGAGCAGAGCCCTTGCCAGCAGCAGTCTTTGCCATTCACCGCCGGAAAGGCTGCCGATCTGCTGTGCTTTGAGCGACAGGATTCCGACCTCATCCAGAGCCTGTTCAGCTTGTTTTCTGTCGTCTGTGCTGAAACGCCGGAACAGGCCTTTGGTCGCTGCCGAGCCCATCAAAACCAGTTCCAGCACCGATGCGGGAAACTGTCTGTCGAAGTCCTCTTTCTGAGGCAGGTAACCGATTCTGTTGTCCTTCAGCCAGTCAGTGTTTGTTCTGCCATCTATCAGAACTTTACCCTCATAATCAGAGACTATATTGAGCAGGATTTTGATCAGGGTTGATTTGCCGGCGCCATTGGGACCGATGATGGCAACGAACTCGTTGTCCGCAATGGTCAGATTGATATTTTCCAGAATGTACTTCAGATTGATTCTGTAATTGATGTTCCGAAATTCTATCATTTCCTTTTACAGGCCTGCTTTTATGGCTTCCCAGTTTTTGCACAGGTAGTCAGCGATGGTTTCTGCTCCTAAGACGGTGCCCAGATCATCGTATTGCAGGACCTTCAGACCCATTTCTTCAGATAGAACTTCGGCGGGGCGCGGATTCATCTGCGGTTCAATGAAAATCGCCTTTATCCCTTTTGATTTGATCTTATCAGCCAGCTCTTTTAGCTGTTGCGGGGCTGGGTCCTTACCTGCAGAGGGCTGCACGGAACCAATGTGTTCGATGTCAAAATACTGCAGGAAATAGACAAAGGCGTCATGAAGCGTGATCACGGCGGGGTTCTCATATTCGTTACGCTCAGACCGGATCTTGCTTTCCGACTGGAAAAGCTCCATGATGATCTGCCTGGCGTTCCGTTCCAGAGCGGTTTTGTGCATGGGGAACCGCCTGGAAAGCTCTTCCGAAAGCTCGATCACGATGTCTGTCAGCAGTTCCGGCGAGGTCCATATGTGCGGATTTGCGCCTTCGTACTTTTGCTCATCTGCGTTTTCTGCAGCGTGTTCATCATCTTTATGCTGATAAATCAGTTTGTCTTTTTTAATATAGTCAGAGACAGTGATCAGTTTGGTCCCTGTTTTGGCTAAAGTCTTTTCCAGATTGGTTTCCAGACCCAAGCCATTGGCTATGATGACATCCGCTTTTTGCAGTTTAACAATATCCTGCGGTGCAGGCGACCAGGTATGGGGCGAAGCGTTGGCAGGCAGCAGCGTTTCCACGGTAAAGAGCGTGTCAGTCAGTTCCCTGACCAGCAGTTCATAAGGATAAATGGTAGTGATGATCAGAGGCTTTTCTTTGGCCTTCGGAGCGTTCAGCTTGCATGACATCAGCAGGCAAAGCACTATCATTATCATTATGAACAGGATTGCGATCCGTCTCATGATACAACCTTCTCTTGTATTTCTATCTTTTATTTAACAATTATCCCGGCTCTACTTTGTCAAGCCAAAACTCTTACTCTTCGCTCAATAGAAACATTCAACGCATTATCCCAACCATCCAAGATTGCACCTGTCATGTCTACCAATATTGTTTTTCCCATCCATTTAACCCTCTTCTTCCATAAATGCAATACGGTACTATTACTATACCATTGCGGTACCAATACGGTTTTTTACCGTAATGCTACCGTAATGCTACCGTAATGGTCAAGTAATTCTTGTATGCATGA
>Ga0209609_10000389_pt1 | contig 26719 bp, 27 predicted proteins | sample LakKivw325mmetaG_FD_184136 | JGI IMG/M metagenome (GOLD analysis project Ga0209609, IMG submission 184136) | Anoxic lake water microbial communities from Lake Kivu, Rwanda to study Microbial Dark Matter (Phase II) - Lake Kivu water 325m metaG... | ecosystem: Environmental > Aquatic > Freshwater... | reverse complement strand
GGTATCAAACCGATCGCCGGCACCAACTTGCTCACAGCGCATTTCGACCTCATTCTCCTCGCCGAAAATCAAACCGGCTATGAAAACCTCTGTCGCGTCATTTCCCGCGTTCACGATGATGAAAACCTCTCCGCCACCACTATACTTAAGCCGTACGCCAAAGGTCTTTTCGTACTGGCCCATCAGGAAAATGTCCTGACCGAGCTCGCGTGCTTTTTACCTGCTACCCATCTCTTCGTCGAACTCCGCCCCGGCGTGACCGAACGTGAAGCCACCCGTCTTGCCAGACAACTACAGCTGGAAATCGTTGCCACCGGCGATGTCTATTTCCTTAAGCCGGAAGACCAGCAAACCCATCGCATCCTGCGCGCCATTGATAAAAACGCCACCCTTTCACAGCTCACACCCGGCGATTATAAAAGTGCTCAGCATTTTTTCCGCAGTGAAAAGGAAATGATTGACCTCTTCCCTAACAGCCTCCCGGCCATCAACAATTCCCAGTACCTGGCTGAGCGCTGTAAAACCGACTGGACCTACACCAATACCATTTTCCCCGGGCTTTCACTCAAGGAAACCAATCTCGCCAACCGTCAACTGCGTCAACTGGTTTATGACGGCGCTAAGGTACGCTATGGTGAAATTACCGCTAACGTCTGCCAGCGCATTGAGCATGAATTGTCTCTGATCACCCAAAAAGGCTTCGCCCCCTATTTTCTTGTCGTCTGGGACATTGTCAAGCAGACCAAAACCACCATCGGGCGCGGCAGTGGCGCCGCCTCCATCGTCAGTTATTGCCTCTTCATCACCCAGGTCGATCCCATCAAATACAATCTGTGTTTCGAACGCTTCATCCATCCGGAACGGGTGGATATGCCGGATATTGACGTCGATTTCGCCTGGGACGAGCGTGACGGCATCCTCGATTATATTTTTCAAAAGCACAGCCTGGAGCGCACCGCGATGGTTTCCAACCAGGTCATGCTTCAGCCGCGCTCGGCAATCCGGGAAGTCGCCAAAGTCTATGGCTTGTCCAACGAAGAAATCAAAGCCGTCACCAAGCGCATCGGTTACTTCGCCCGCAAAGCTGCACTCTTAGAGTGGATCAAAACCGATCCGCGCTTCCGCAACTTGGACCTCGACGACACCCTGCGCGACATCATTTTGCAGAGCGAAAAAATCGTCGGCGTCTTTCAGTTGTCGTCGGTGCATCCCGGCGGCGTGGTCATCGTCCCCGACGAAATCCGCAAATACGTACCGGTGCTGATGGCCACCAAAGGCGTGCAAATCGTCGAGTGGGAAAAAGACCAGGTCGAGGACTCCGGCCTGCTGAAAATCGACATCCTTGGCAACCGCTCCTTGGCGGTGGTGCGGGATACGCTGAAACAAATCGGGCTTTATCGCAACGAATATACGGATTATCATAAAATTCAACCCGTGGGCGATCCGGCGACCGAGGCTTTGATGCAAGCCGGACGCACGATGGGCATTTTCTACATCGAAAGTCCGGCCACGCGTCTGCTCCTGAAAAAGGCCGGGCGCGTGGATTTCGAGCACGTGGTCATTTATTCCTCGATCATCCGCCCCGCCGCCAACCGTTTCATCAATCTTATGCTGGAACGGATTCACGGCCAGCCCTGGCAACTCCTGCATCCCGATCTGCAATGTCTCGCGGAAAGCTACGGCATCATGGTTTACGAGGAACAGGTTTCGATGGTAGCACGCGAGATCGCCGGGTTCGGTTATGCCGATTCGGATTATATCCGCAAGGTCATTGCGCGTCCGGCACTGGCGCATTTAGTCCCCGTCTGGAAAAAGAAATTCATCACCGGCGCACTCAACCGCGGCTACTCGCAGAAATTAGCTGAAACGCTCTGGGAAATGATCGAATCTTTCTCCGGCTATTCGTTCTGCAAACCGCATTCGGCTTCCTACGCCATGCTATCCTTCACCTGCGCCTACCTGAAAGCCCATTATCCGGCGGAATTCTTAGCCGCGGTGATTACCAATCAGGGCGGCTATTACTCTGCTTATGCTTACCTGAGCGAAGCCCGGCGCTGGGGCATTCAAATCCTGCCGCCGCACATCAACCGCAGTTGGCGCGAGTATCGCGGTCACAAGGATAAAATCCGGCTGGGTTTCATGGCTATCCGCAACCTGCAGGACAAAGCCGTGGAAGCTGTTCTTAACGAACGCCAGGCCGGGGATTTCAAAGACCTCGATGATTTTCTGCTGAGAGTGGACCTTGATTTGGCCGACGCCATGGCACTGACCAACGCCGGCTGTTTCGCCGAACTCGAACCACAGCTGACTCACAAGGAAATTGCTTTCAAGGTCGCCAGTTTCTATCTCCAGAAGGGTGAACGCCGACCGCTGACCCCGCGACTCGACCACCAGCCGCTCAGTCACCTGGAAAAATTGACGCTGGAAATCGAATCGTTCGGCTTCCCCCTCTCGGAACACCCCTTGGAACGCTACCTGCCAATTTTCGAGGGCAAGGTCAAAAAAGCCCGCGACCTCGCCCAGTACGTCGGGCGGACGATAAATTTACTCGGTGTCTATATTACCCGCAAAGTTGCCATCACCAAACAGCACGACCCGATGGAGTTCGTCACTTTCGAGGACGAAACCGACATCTTCGAGTGCGTCATGTTCCCGGAAGCGTATAAGGAATTCGGCGACCTGCTGAACTGGGAAACGCTTTTCGTCATCCGCGGCAAGGTCGAGGAAGCCTATCAGACTTATACGGTCACCGTCGAGAAGTTGGCCAGCCTGCAACGCACCGTCGAGAAGATGACGCCGGGCAAACGCCATCCTCCTCGACCGACTTTCGCGGAAGTGCACTTCGCCAAGGAATATTGAGGTAATGGTGATACGAAGGGACACAGAGTAAACACTGAGTGCCACAGAGATTTAATAAAAATCTTTTCACTTCACTTATCCACTCGAATATCAGGCAGGCGATTAATAACGCGGCATAAAATATTGAACTATTTCAGCATTATTAATTTCTGTTGAAATACTCTCTCACGAGTCTTGAAAATAACCAAATATAAACCGGTAGAAATTCTCTGGCCATCATCATTATTTCCATCCCAGACTACTGAATGATAATTCACCGGATATGTTTCATTTCTTATAAGATTTCGAACGACTTTTCCGTTTATATCGCAAATTAATAAATCAACAGTAGTTGCTGTCGGTAAAGAGAAACGGATTGTTGTGGAATTATTGAACGGATTGGGCGCCGAGGGATACAATAATAAAACTTCCGGAGTATTACTGGCCAAAGCAACAGCACCAGAATCAGCCGGATTACTTTTTTCTAACCAAGCATTGACACAGAAGGATTTTTCCGCCGTGTAATTTGATTTATTGCTGGCATCATCAACGGCACAGATTTTATAATAAATATATTCTCTTGTCGATGGATAGGTATATTTATTCTCCTGTTCGTCAATCCAATACGTCGCAGTAGTCGTCATACGCAGAGACCAGCTACCACCACCTCGTTTTTTCCAGATTTCATAATGATTAAGATCGGAAACCGGGACTGCATTCCAACTTATTTTTGGATGATTATTTGACCAAGAACCAGTAAAATTTTGAGGTACCGGCGGATTTTCTGTATTTGTATTGTGAGTAATTAATTAAAGCATCATATCCCCTGGATTGTAAAAATAATCTTATTCCGTGGCAACCATCTCGAATACTATCTGGCTCTTTATCGGTATAATCGTACACAGGACTGTAATTAAATACAACATTTGTTCCTCCGTCTTTATTTTTCCATCGTTTCTGGTTAGAGCCACAGAAATCGGCTATACAATCAGGTTGATGTTCAGTCCAATCATTGGTAACAAAAGGATCTGGTAAAACACTATATTCTTCAACCCAGTAATCATCAACGTGCCCCCGATTCTCATCATCATCAATACCTGAATGAGAGGCGCTTAAAGGACATTCTCCATCAGATCCACCAATCCCCCCGGCCACCAACCATTATTCGTAATGGGCATATTTCCATCATTAGTCGGACCAGTATAAATGTTAGGAAATCCATGATTATCCCAATATCCCAACATCATCGCTACGGCAGTCGGAAAGCATCCATACGACCAAATATATGCTGGTACTCCCTGAATCACTTTTACTTCAGGGGATTGAGGAATTTCTACTGTATCAGCTTTTATCAGAGACATAACTCCATTGATTTCTTTAATATCGTTAGCGAAACAACTAATTCCGATCCAAATTAACAGTAACATCTTTCTCATAGTAAACTCTCTCTTATAAAACGGTGAAAGGTATATGACCAGAATCCGAGGAAATATCATAAGAATATTTTTCATAATTGAATTGTAAACTTGCACTGCATGTTGCTAAATATTTGCCACTTTTCAATTTCACTACCTCCTGCCAAATCCGGCTCGTGTGCGGTGATAAATAAGCAGTGTAAATAAATGAACTCGGGGGCACACCAGCGATTATTTCTACATATACTCCATCATCATGATAGACATTAAAACAGACCGCATTGTCCAAATTTGAAGTAGCATATTTATATTCCACCGTATCGTCGCTAAGATTTTCTATGATATACTTGACGTAAATATTTTCCGTAGAATCAAACTGGTTTCGTTCGACATTGTTTGAATCGGTCACTATAAACTGAAATCTGATATCAGCAGTATCATCTGATTTAACGATTTCTTTTTTACCCTGGCAATCAATAAAAATAACAATGAGAGGAATAACGAACGGAAGTATATATTTTTGCATATATCCCCCTAAAGTCTATTCATTTATTAGTTTTCAATGAAATACAAGCACTTGTTAATATTACTTCTAAAAAGCAAAATCCACGTAGATTGTGGTAAAATCTCCCGCTTTCTCACTTTTCCTTTATTAACCGTCACTTCTCATCCGGCACTTCAATTTAATCTGTTCAATTATATCATATATTTTTCTAAATGTCAACATTTTTCTCAATTAATTTTTAATCAGCGATAAATGTTTATTGTTAGTACCAAGACTAAAATAAACTTATTTCAAGTACAGATTTGTGTTTTTTCTTGGGCCTGAACCGAGGTGCATTTCGCTAAAGAGTATCGAGAAATTGCGACACTGAGGGTCACGGAGGAATACACGGAGGAACACAGAGTTTTATTATTGGAATAAGAAAATCTCCGTGTACCTCTGTGTAACCAAATCCCGAACCTTCTTTTGGCTTTACCGGTCAATTGTAATTAAATTAGCCGCGCTTTTTGGAGAGGTGGCAGAGCGGTTGAATGCGGCGGTCTTGAAAACCGCTTTCCTGACACAATCGGGAACGGGGGTTCGAATCCCTCCCTCTCCGCTGGAGCATCGACTGTCCGGTATTTATTGCCTAATAGCGGTGAAGAAAATGCTCGGATTTTTAGTTAGCCTACAGCGTCAGCAGTTGGCTTACCTTGATCATCAAGACATTGTCGCCATTGGTCTGGAACAAATGGCGCAAATCGCGTCCAACATTGAACGGCTGGAAGGTTTCATAATCGGTGAATCCCTGGGACCAGACTAAGTAAAGCGCCGAACCGGTGCGATATTCCCAGCGCAAGACCAGGTTCGAACGGAACTGCTTGTAGTTGAAATTTTCCTCACCGCTGAATGTGTAATCCACACTGCCATCCTTGCCCTTGTCTACTACGTATTCGCCGTTGCTATGATCATAGGAAATTTGGTCCCCGAATTTTTCAAAACGTCGATTATAACGGGAACTGTAGGCATCAGCTAACCGCATCAGATCAAAATATTTTCCGGAAGTCAGGTATGGTTGAGCGTAGTACTGCACAGTCAGATTAGGCGTAATGGTGAAATCGGTTCGAATGGTCAAAGCTGCCACTTTCTGATGCAATTGCGCCCAGATGTACTGCCGCTGACCATTTTCATCGTTTGCCTTGCCGATCCAGGCCCAGGTATCATCTAAGTAATTTAAAGATAGATCCGCGCTGAGTTGCAGATTCTGGCGCGGTCGCCAGGTCACTGATGGATCGACCTCGTAACCATGGACATTATTGGAATTGGTAAAATAAAAACCCAGGAGCTGGGCAAACAACTTGTCACGCCCATCGGAATTGATATAGCTCCAGATGTTCCAGTAAGGAGGCACATAAATTGCCGGACCGCCGCGGTTATGGGCACAATCGAATCCTGCCCAGCCGTGGTTTAACCCCAATCCATAACCCCAGTTGTTATTGAAGATTAAATGGGCATTGATATTGCCGCCTAAACTGGTACGCAAACCACCGTAGTTCCAGTTTGCCCATTGATTGAAATTTAGCCGGTAATTGCGGATGAACTTTCCCGGTTCCCACTGATAATACTGCACCCAGTTGAATTGATTGATGTTATCCACCTGGGTCAGGAAACCCATATCGTTGATTTCCAGGCCGGGACTGTAGGCAATGACGCCACTCGCTCCGCGCCAGTGACCGCTGGTTTTCTGTAAAACGCCCCTCAAAGCATAGCCGGATAATGAAGTCGCCTGCGGATCGTACTCGACGTGTTTGGCGTCCACCCGATTAAAATAACGCGCAGAACTCTTCTGGGTGCGCTGGATAGCGAGCGTATCACCATTGACATTTGAAAAAGCGATTGAACCCTGAAACTGGTACTTATCCCCGAAAAATTTATGGTCAATATCTACACCACCAGTATAGGCGGAACGATGCAGGCGTTCCAGTCCGGTATTCTCGAGGCGCCGATTGAGTGCGGTAAAAATTCCACCGACCGATGTCCGCCCGGTGCTGAAGTCCTGTTGAACCCGGGTTAACCAGAAATTAGTCAGCGGTTCTACCACTGATACATCTTTGGTCTTGTCCGTATAGTAGACTGTTCCCTTCTCCTGAGCCGTGACCGCTTCCATTACTCCCAGGGAAAGTCCCCCGGCGGTCTTGCCGGTGACTTTCAGCGCGCCCAATATATTGGTGGCGTCCGGCTTGAAGGTCGAAATCACTTCCTTACTATCATCTTCGACGGGATCAAAATGCGGGGTGCGCCCGATGCGCCGGGAGTAAAACAGCGAATTATTCTGCCCGTCGCCGTCCCCAAAACCGAGTGAGTAACGCAGAATATTGGCACCTTCCATGAAAAAGGGACGTTTTTCGCTGAAATAGGTTTCAAATTCGGTCAGATTGAAAACCGCCGGATCGGCCTCCACCTGCCCGAAATCCGGATTAACGGTGGCGTTCAGCGTCAAACCCAATGGACTACTGTACCGGAGATCGCCTCCGACATTAGCAAATAGGTCATATTTTTCACGATGCACTGGCGTCTGCAGACTTTTGGAAAGCTTGGTGTTCCCCGCTAAATACGGCATGACGTAGATCGGTTTACTGACCGTGACATCCTTGAGACCTTTGAGCTTACCATACCGGGAGACAAATCCCTGTTCAGCCTGCGACCAGTAATTCCAGACTGCGACCTCATTATTTTTACGCGGCAGTTCGCGATAAAACTGCAGTCCCCATTCCATCTCGCTCGCCGCATTGAAACGCAGTTCACGAAACGGGATGCGCCACTCCGCCGACCAGCCATCGGGATTAATATCCACGGCACCATCCCAGACTGCGTCCCAGTCAGCATCAGCATTCTGATCATCAAAGCGGCGAACGTCATGTTTAACCCCGGCGGCATTCAAACCGAATTCAAACGCCGTTCGATGGTCGTTGTAGCTATCAATCGAGACGTACATCCAGTCTGACTGTGAGTAATTATCCCGCCGCGTCAGGATGGCCGCGATATTCTGCGGTTCGGGATCAAAAGCCCGCGCTCCAAAATAAATATACCCGTCATCGTACAGTACGGCGAACTCGGTCTTATAGGAAGCGGGCGAACCGTCGTTGGGATTACGCTGGGTAAAATCACTTTGCCAAACGGCGTTCTTCCAGGCAGGTTCATCAAGTTTGCCATCCAAATTAATTGTTGATTGACCGATGCTGATCGCAATCGCTTCCCGCAATTGTAACGAATCTATCGACATCGTCGTCTTGGCAGTTAATAGCACTGGCATAACAAAAACTAACCCTTTAATCCATCTCGCCTTCATATCATTTCTCCAGTAAATGTTTAACTTGATCGCACGCCAATATGACCACCAAGTGTAATAAAAAGTTGCACAGCCCGGTGACTTTTTCGGTAAACGGTATTTTATCCGGTCAAGGGGTCAGACGCCTTTCATTCTGCTCTTAATCGAAACTTGGTATTTTGACGCAATTCGCTTAAAATTGGAGCAATGTGTGGACGCAAAACATTGACTAAAGGCAAAATGGAAATCATCGAACAGCTTTCCATTCAGCAATGGGACGAGACCGTTCCGTTTGCAGCCAGTTACAATATCGCGCCACTGCAGTACAACCCCGTCCTGGTTTTCGCCACTGGCCGAACAGTGAAACCGATGCGCTGGGGCTTAATCCCCGCCTGGACTAAAACCGCCGACCGGATCAGCTATTTCATTAATGCGCGGGTAGAAACATTAGCCACCAAACCAGCCTTTGCCCCTCTGCTCGTCAATCACCGATGTCTGGTTATCACTGACGGCTACTACGAATGGCTAAAATCCGGCCCCCATAAGCAACCGTATTTCATTCATGCTCCGGATAATTCACTCCTGCTGATGGCTGGTTTATGGGACACATGGACTTCCGCGGAGGGTCAGCCGATCAGTACCTATACCGTCATTACGACCCGTGCCGATGAGCAACTTTCCCACATCCACGAACGCATGCCGTTGATCCTCCCCGGCGAGCGCATTAATGCCTGGCTGGATCCGACCCTGATAAACCGGCAGGAAGCCTTGGCGTTGTTGCAGGTCGGTCAGACGCCCCTTGAATACTATCCGGTCTCGACCATGGTCAATTCCGTCAAGAATAATTCACCGGAATGTATCCGGCGGATCGTGCCGGAGAGTTATCAGCCACTCTCTTCCACCGGACAATTATTTAATTAGAAACTCCCCCAGTTGCTGACCAAAATCATCAAAATCACCGGAATCGTGCAGGGGGTCGGTTTTCGCCCGTGGATTTTTCGCCTTGCCCGGCAATTTGACCTGAAGGGCACTGTCAATAACGACACCGAGGGCGTGAAAATCCTGGTGCAGGGCGATGCGGAAAACATCCAAAACTTCGAAACGTCCCTCCAAAAAAGTCCGCCTCCAGTCAGCCGCATCGATCGCATCGAAAGTCAAACTGTAGAGGACGCATTCCGATACAACGACTTTCGCATTGAATCCAGCATGGTCAGTACGGAAAAATCCGTCCCGCTCTCGCCCGACCTGAACGTTTGTCCGGAGTGTCGGCGAGAACTGTTCGATCCCGCCAATCGCCGGTATTATTATCCGTTTATTAACTGCACTAATTGCGGTCCGCGTTTCTCTATTATAAAAGATGTGCCATACGATCGGGCGCTGACTACCATGCATAAATTTACCCTGTGTTCCGACTGCCAGACAGAATACGACGACCCGGCTGACCGGCGCTTTCACGCTCAACCCAACGCTTGTCATCATTGCGGCCCGCGCTTGACTTTGGCCACTCCCGATAAGAACGCCGTCATAACCGGTAATTCAGCTGCGACCAACCACACTCTGTTCGAAAAGACAGCCGATCTGCTGGCACTGGGAAAAATCATCGCCATAAAAAGCATCGGCGGTTTTCATTTAGTCTGCGATGCGCGGAACGCAGACGCGGTCGGAACCTTGCGGCGACGTAAGTTTCGGGAAGATAAGCCCTTTGCGGTCATGATGGCGGACATTTTGATGATTGAAAAAAATTGTCAAGTGGAACCGGCGGAAATTTCATTATTGGAAAGCACCCCGCATCCGATTGTGCTGTTGAAAAATTTGCCTGACCGACTCCTGGCATCGGCCGTCGCCCCTGGCAACCATTATTACGGAGTGATGTTGCCGTATACGCCACTGCATTATCTGCTTTTCAGGCATGTGCGTTTTCCGCTGGTATTTACCAGCGGCAATGTCAGCGACGAACCTATTTGCTCTACCAACGATGAGGCCTTTGAACGACTATCCGGAATTGCTGACTTTTTCCTGGTGCATGATCGCGCTATTCATATGCGCTGTGATGATTCGGTCACTCGGGTGTGGCGCGGTGGCGAATATCCTTTGCGGCGTTCACGCGGGTATGCTCCGCAACCTTTGAACCTCCCGCTGCCTTTGCGCCATACGATTTTGGCCTGTGGCGCAGAGCAGAAAAACACTTTCGCGCTGGCGAAAAACCAGCGTGTCTATATCAGTCATCATATCGGCGATTTAAAAAACCTTGAAGTGTTGACGGCATTCGAACAAAGCATTACGCATTACCAGCAGATTTTCGATATCCAACCCGATGCCATCGCTTACGATTTACATCCGGAATATCTCAGTACCCGCTATGCGCTCACTAGCCCCGATTGGAACGCCAAACCCAAAATCGGAATTCAACACCATCATGCTCATGCTGTAGCCTGCATGGCGGAAAATGCCCTCTCACAACCAGCGATCGGTATCATCCTCGATGGCACGGGTTATGGTCGGGATGGCACCATTTGGGGAGGCGAAATACTGCTGGCTGAAAAGCACGATTTTCGCCGACTGGGACATTTCGAGACTGTTGGAATGCCCGGCGGACAGGCGGCCATAGATCATCCCTGGCAAATGGGTTACAGCTATTTGCACGCGGTTTTCGGAACTGCCGTTGATGACCTACAGTTACCATTTCTGCAGGCTATTCGTCCAGTTGACCGGAAAGTCGTACAAGGCCTGCTGAGCAGCGGTTTTAATACACCGCTGACCTCCAGTTGCGGGAGGTTGTTTGATGGAGTCGCTGCTATTGCCGGATTACGCAGTCATGTAAATTACGAAGGCCAGGCCGCTATCGAGCTTGAGCAGGTTGTAGATGCAGCGGAAAATGGCGCCTATGATTTTGAATTAAAGTCAAAGAACGATAGCTTTGGCATCGTTTGGCATTCAATGATTAAACAGCTCGTCAACGATATTCAAAACCAACAGCCGGTCAGTAAAATCGCCGCTCGCTTCCACCACGGTCTGGCCAACATTTTGGCCGAAGCCGCGCAGGTCGCCAGTCAAACAACCGGCATACGAAACGTAGTCTTGAGCGGCGGAGTTTTTATGAATCTCATCCTGCTAACAGAATTGCACAGGTCGCTGTCGGCCCGAGGATTGGAGGTTTTTACGCACCAGCGCGTTCCCCCCAACGATGGCGGTATTGCACTCGGTCAGGCGGTGATCGCTGAAGCAGTTCTCAATGCCCGTTAATCTAACACTGGAGAAATCATGTGTCTTGCCGTTCCGATGAAAGTCATTGAAATCAGCGCCAACCAAGCCCGCGCTGAGGTTGGAGGTGTGATTTATCGGGCCAACCTTGATTTGCTCTCGGATGTTAGGATCGGTGATTATATCATTGTGCATGCTGGCTTCGCGATAGAAAAATTGGACGAGGAAACTGCCCGCGAAAACCTCGCAATCTGGCAGGAAATAGCCACGCTGGCCGAACAAAAGGAACGGAGAACCGCGCCTTGATTCGCTACCTGGACGAATATCGGGATCCGCGCCTTATCGAAGCCATTGCTGATCGCATCCGCGCCATCGCCCCGACTCACCCAATTAATTTAATGGAGGTGTGCGGCGGGCATACGCTGACCATTTTCAAGTACGGCCTGAAGCACTTTTTACCGGCAAGTATCAATCTCATCAGCGGCCCCGGATGTCCGGTATGTGTCACCGACAACAGCTATATCGATTATGCCGTAGCTCTGAGCGCCCGTCCGGAGCTGATTATTGCCAGTTTCGGAGATATGCTCAGAGTTCCGGGTAGTACGGGTAGTTTACAATCCGCGAAAGCGGACGGTGCGGATGTCCGAATCTGTTACTCGCCCCTCGAAGCCCTGGCGATTGCCGAAATGCATCCGGAGCACCAGGTGGTCTTTTTAGGCATCGGATTTGAGACGACCGCGCCGCTGGTTGCCTCGGCGATTTTGCGCGCCGCGGAGTATGGCTTGACCAATTTCTCCGTCCTTTCAGCCCATAAAGTCATGCCTCCGGCCATGCAGGCTATCATCCAAGCTGGAGAAATTGCTTTGCATGGTTTCATCTGCCCGGGGCACGTTACCGCCATCACCGGTCCTGAGATTTACGAGTTCATTGCCCGGGATCATCATCTGCCCTGCGTGGTGACCGGATTTGAGCCTCTCGATGTATTAGAGGCGATACTCAGGCTGGCAGAGCAAATCAGGGCCGGAATCGCCAAAGTCGAAAACCAATATCGCCGCGCAGTCAAGCCAGGCGGAAATGCTCAGGCACAGGCGATTATGCGGGAAGTATTCGAGCCGGCTCCTGCCACCTGGCGCGGCTTGGGAACCATTCCCCAAAGCGGCTTGCGCATCCGTGATCAATATCGTGATTTTTGCGCTGAGACCAAATTTCCGCTCACTCTTGAACCTGCCGTCGATCAACCGGGGTGCATCTGCGGTGACGTGATGCGCGGTTTGAAAACTCCTCCCGAGTGCCCGTTATTCCGCACCATTTGTCAACCGGAACATCCCTGCGGCGCCTGTATGGTCAGCGCTGAAGGAACCTGCGCCACCTATTTTAAATATCACCAATCTATCCCATGACAAAAATTACGCACGCTCACGGCACCGGCGGTCAGTACACTCATGACCTGATAAAAAATGTATTCGTCCGCCATTTTAATAACGCGCAGCTGAATGCCCTGCTTGACTCGGCGATTCTGACCGCGCCCTCCCGGCAATTGGTGTTTACTACCGATGCCCACGTCGTACAGCCGCGGTTTTTCCCGGGCGGCGACATTGGCCGGTTGGCAGTCGCCGGCACAATTAATGATTTAGCAGTTTGCGGCGCACGTCCGCTCTGGCTTTCAGCGGCATTTATTATCGAGGAAGGCTTTGACCTTGACGAGCTGGAAAAGATTGTCAGCTCCATGCAGACTACCGCCAGCACGGCCGGGGTCTCGATAGTCACCGGTGATACCAAAGTGGTCAATAAAGGTGAGGCGGATGGCGTTTTCATAACGACAGCCGGCATCGGAATCAAGCTTTATTCCCAGCCGCTTGGACCAGCTCGTATGGCACCGGGAGATTCAATTCTGATCAGTGGTTACATCGGCGATCATGCCGCGGCGATCATTAAAGCCCGGCAACTCTTTGACATCGATCTGTCCGTCGAGAGTGACTGCGCGCCGTTGAATAGTCTGACGGAACTCCTCTGCAGTCGCCTTGCGACAATCAAAATCATGCGTGATCCGACCCGTGGAGGAGTCGCCACTACGCTCAATGAATTCGTCGCTGGTGGTACCTGCGGAATTCGAATTTATGAAGATAAACTACCGGTTCGGTCTGCCGTGCTTGGTTTGTGTGAACCGTTGGGATTCGATCCGCTTTATTTAGCCAATGAAGGCAAGCTCATCATTGTAGTTTCGAGTGCTGAATCCGATGTTTGTCTTGATCTGCTGCGGAGTCATCCGCTGGGTAAGCATGCCGCTATAATCGGCGAAGTCGTTGCCCAACCGTCCGGCAGAGTTTTACTGCGTACCACCATTGGCAGTAATCGCGTACTCGAAATGCTTACCGGTGAAATGTTACCCCGCATTTGCTGAATCATGCACGAACTGACTATCGCCCAAAACATCATCAGGATCGTCCATGACGAGTTGGAAAAAATTCCGGGCTTGAAAATCGTCGAATGCGTCCGTTTTCGCGCCGGACGGCTGAATGCCATTATCCCCGAGTCATTGAAATTCAACTTCGACATATTAAAAAAAGACTACCCGATGCTTGACCAGGCCAACCTCGAAGTCGCCGAAACGCCGATCATCATCCGTTGCCGTCACTGCCAAGCCGAGACAGAAATCACTGAGCCTTTGTTTCTGTGCAAAGCGTGCGGAAGCGCGGATTTGCAAATGATCAGCGGGCAGGAAATGTTCGTTGATAGCATCGAACTCAAGCAAACGGATCAACTTTAATTTTTGGAGCAATAAATGGAAATAAAAATCGTGCGGAACGTCCTGGCTGCCAATGCAGAATTGGCTGGCACTATCCGTGAACGTACCCGGGCACATGATATTCTACTCATTAACATGATGAGTTCTCCTGGTTCCGGTAAGACAACTCTCCTGGAAAAAGTCATTCCACTGCTGAAAAACAAAGGTGTGCGCACCGCCGTTATCGAGGGGGATATAACTACGACGATGGACGCCGAGCGCCTGGCACCGCTCGATATTCCAGTGGCTCAGATCAACACCGAGCCATTTGGTGGCGATTGTCATTTAGGGGCCGAAGTAATCCTGCCGGCGCTGGAAAATTTTGATCTGTCGCGGCTCGATCTGGTTTTTATTGAAAATGTCGGCAATTTGGTTTGTCCGGCGGAGTTCGATACCGGCGCCGATCTCAATCTAGTCGTTCTGAGTGTGACCGAGGGCGAGGACAAGCCCCTCAAGTATCCGTTAATGTTTCGGGTCTGTCAATTGGCCGTCATCAGCAAAACCGATTTGTTACCCTATCTTGGCCTCGACTTGAACCGTCTGAAAAGCAATCTGGCACACGTCAATCCTCAGTTACCGATACTAGAATTATCGGCTGTCAAAATGGTCGGATTGGCGGAGCTCGTCGACTGGATTGACAGAAATTTGAAAAAATAACCACCGCATAGAATTTATCCTGTTGGAGAAAAATGTACGCGGTTATAATTTTCACGCGATGCAGATAAGAGGTTTACATGGCTTATAAAATTCTGGTCATAGACGACGATATTGATTTGGTGGAAGTGCTCCGACTTACTCTGGAAAAGCACGGCTATGAGGTCATTGATGCCCAGAACGGTAGTCGTGGTTATCAGCTGATGGAAAAATCTAAGCCCTCCCTGGTGATTCTGGACGTGATGATGGCCAGCTGGGACGAAGGCTTCGAAGTTGTTCAGAAAATCAAAGCCAATCCGGCTCTTAAAGAGATACCGATCATCATGTTGACCGCAGTCAGTCAGCAAATGGGAATCCGGTTCGACCGCAATGACGAGACCTTGCCGGTCAATGAATTCCTCGAAAAACCGGTCATGCCGAATACCCTGGTATCAATCATTAAAAAATACTTGCCCTGAAAATCAATCGCGGACACTCAGCGTGGGCTGAGGTCTGGCCAACTGTTTCAGCAGGGGGAACGGATCGGGATGAATCGAGTGCAAGGATTTTAAATACTCACCGATGACATCGACATTCTGCCTTTCGATGGCGTGGGCGACGTGACGCAGACCGCCGCTGGCATAACGAGTATATAGAAAGGCATATTTGACGGCGGCGATTATATACGCCTGCTGGATAATATTGTTGACAATGGATACCATCAATGAGCCGACAAGGGCACCGGAAAAGGCGGCATTTTTCCAATCGCCACTGTAAACTTGCCCACTGCCAGGCAAAATCAAGGACATATACAGGGCCTTGCGTTTGGATTTTTGTGGCAGGCTCGGAACGTGGTCAATCGCCGTAATCAGGGCTTGCTTTGCCGGATAATTACTGTCCCGCAGAATAGCTTGTCCTGCTTGCCAGTTGGCCTCGTAAAAATAGCTCCACGCTTTGATGTAGGCCACCCGGTCGGCATCAGCCTGCGCGTCGAATTGCCCCAGATTATCGAGAATATGACGCACCGCTGAATAGTTGTAATTTTCCCAGTGGATTTCTGCCAATAAAAGCAGCGCGGGCAGGTCAAATTCCGTCGTGTCGCTATTGCCGATGGCCTTTAACAACGACTCCTCGGCGTCGTCCGATCGCCCACCTAAGCGGCAGGCGCGTCCGATTTGCAGTAGCCAGCGATCCGTCGAGTCCTTGCTTCCGCTGAACAGCAGACGCTTGTACTCGGTCACGGACTCGAAATAATAGCCACGCTCAAAATAGTAATCACCGAGGTTGAAAGCCCCTAAGTGGACAGCGCAAAGCATTAATAAGACTAATCCGCGGAAAGCCATGATTCCCAGTAGGGATTAACACGAACAGGATTACGCTTTTCAAGTTTATCGTTCCAAGCGGAATGCAATTGCCGATTATAGACCTGGGCCGCCAAATAACTCCCGTAGATTGAGCCCAAATAAAAGGAGAGCGTCATACCGCCCGTGACAATGCCTGTCACTGCTAAATTGGACCGAAATGCCTCGTATGTAATGAACCCGGCGAGGGCAGTAAACCCGCAAGCCCACAAGGCATCGCCGGGACGCTTCAGGTACAGTTTGCCCAGGCCTGGCAATAAAACCGAAAGTCCCGCCGCCAGCCAGGGCGAGCGTGGTTTCAGTGATTGGCGTTCCGCTTCGAGCGCCAACAGGTATTGTCTAACGGAGTCGTCACGGACACCGGAAAAAAAATCTGCCGTCACGCTACCGGGTTCACGATTGACCTGTGCCCAATATTTATAGAAAAATTCTGCGTCGTCCTGATAATCAAGTGTATCAAGTGCTTCCTGGTTCTGCGCTAAATAGTAATTATAGCGTATTGCCAGGCGTGCGGGAGCCGTCAGACTCGAACCGGGGCAGAGTTCCAGAATTCTTCGAAAAGCCCCTATGGCCTGATCGGAGCGGACGCGCAGCTGGTGACACAGTCCGATTTTAAAAAGCACTGTATCGTTTTGCTCCTGACTGAGAAATAAGTATCGCTCATATTCCAGCGCGGCCCGGAGATAATCCTGCTCCTGGAAGAGATAATCACCGAAACTGCGGAGTGCCGACGGGGTGAAGAGTGAATCGGAAGCCGCCAGAACTTGCGTTCCAAGAAAAGCAATCAAAACGGGAAATAAATACTTCGGTAGCTTCATAAGAGACGCAGACGTTAGGGGTTCGTTGATTTTTTCCTGGGCGGATAATTTTCTACGGGATCGCTGAATTTCTGGCCGTCAAACGAATAATGCTGATAGGCAAAAGGATTACAGCGGAGCAGGCGGTCGCCTCCCAACAGGATACCGCGGAGCGCTCCGTATTGCTCGATGGCCGCGAACGTAAAGCGCGAACACGAGGGGTGAAAGACACAAGCGGGTAAATCCTGAGACGCTATTCCTTTTTGATAAATCCGAATCCAGACCAGAGCGGCGGATTTGAACAGGCCGGGATCCGACACTGCCTGTTCCTTAACGACCGGAGTCTGTTTCGCTTCCCAGTAATCCGACCAGATTTGGCTGGTCTGGCCCTGTGTCATCAGAGGAGCGCTTAAAATCAGAATGAAAAGCGCCGGCAACAATTTGTTAAACATTAACGACATTCGCCTCGGAGTAAATGCGGATAAATGGAGCCAGTGAAAAAAACGGTTCTCCCACCCCCGCAGGAGAACCGTTAATTTCAGGAGTAAACGACTCTATTTTTTACGCAGACCCTCTTTGGCTTCGATTTCAGTCATCGTTTTGCCCTGATAAGCTTCGAGGGGAATGGTGATCATGGGATAGATGCAAACACAGGGTACCAAGGTTAACCATTCTTTAGTTCTGATTTTGCGGTAGTCAAGCTCGTTACCTACCCGTGGACCGAGGCAAAAGCTCGCTAAGGCTCCATTAATGTTATTTTTCTTATACCCCATGTCGTAAGCCATATAGGCCCGACCGCCAAAAGATAGCAACCCCCCGAGACTCCTGCTAACAGGAGATAATACTCCACTGGCAACCTGACCACCCAGTGCAATCCACTCACTCTGTTTGATCGCAATGCCCTCGTTCATTTCCAACCCAACTCGCGGCCCAATAAAACAAGTCGCCAGACATGGCATAATTCCGCCTTTTTCCTGAGCGATCCCCAACCCGGTACACAGGACGATTACCAGACTTACAACTAAAATTTTTCGCATTGATTCCTCCTATGAATACTGTTCATGAAACAAATCTAAACTACACCTAAAAGTAGAAATAAGCAACATTTCCTCTCGAATTTTTTCCAATCATCTAAATCAGCCGTTACTTCTTTTTCTTATTGACAACAAGTTTTTTCCTGATTAAAACTGCGCACAGATAATTTTTGGAGGATAAATGAAGAAGATTGTTGGTTTGTTGATGATTCTGATGCTGGGCACCTCGCTTTCGGCTTTCGAATTCGTCTCGTCCAGTAAGGCGATGATCGTCGGCGCGAATGTGAATGTCGGTCACGGCGTGGGGGTTGCCGGACATTTTGAGCTCCCTCCTTATGGAGACTTAGCCTTCTTGAAATTCATTCCCGGTTTCGGGATGGACTTGCAGATCGGAGTAAACAAAGGTTTCTTTGTGCAGAACGCCGTCTGCGTCCGCGTAAAACCGGTTGATACCCTGCCGCTGATCGCCAAAGCCGGCGCTGGTTTTGGAATCCGGTTTGGTGGAAATGGTCTCTACATACCGATCATCATCGGGGCCGACTATTTCGTCACGGAGAAGATCGCCGCCATGACCGTGCTTACGTTCAACGGTGACGGCCCGTGGTTGACGCTCGGTGCCGGTCTCGGCTTCGGCTTTAATAAAGAGGAAAAGTAGATTTAAGCTATTCCGCCCCTGCCCGGGCGTGGCATTCAGGCAATATCTCTGATAAAATCCCTGCTGCGCGGGGATTTTTCATAAATTTTTACAGTACTTCCCGGATTTTTTCTTCTAAGTGAGGTTTGGTTTGGGTGCCGATGGACTGGGACATGACTTTACCGGCTTTGAATATCAAAAGCGTGGGGATACTGCGGACGCCATACCTTTGAGCGAGCAATGGAGCACTTTCCACGTTGACTTTGGCAAACTTGATTTTGCCAGCGTATTTATGGGCCAGCTCATCCAGAAGCGGAGCGATTTTTTTACACGGCTGACACCAGGTCGCCCAAAAGTCCACCAGTACCGGTTGCGCTGACTTGATTACTTCACTTTCAAAATTCTCTGCTGATAACTCGATCATTTAAACCTCACAAGGAATTTTTTACGCACCTACCAAAAAGCTTGGTGTAATATATTTGCCCATTGGTTTAAAATCCAAACACAATTCTGCTAAGCTTTTAACCACTGCCAGATTTCGGCCAGAGTGGGGCGCTTACCGTACATCAGGATAGCGGTCCGGAATATTTTACCGGCAATGATCATTGCCGCGAGGGCCGCAACGATCATTAATGCCGCAGTGCTGATAAATTGCCATAGCGGCGGAGTTTCGATCCCAATCAGCATAATCATCAGGAAAGGAGTCATGAAAGGGATATGCGCCATAACGCTGGTCAGCAGACTCGAAGGATTGGTGACTACGTACGAGGACAGCATGATCGGCAAAACCGATACGATGGAAAATAGCGAGACTGCCTGCTGGGCATCATGCTCGGAACTGAATACCGCCCCGATCGCCGCAAATATGCTGGCATAGAACATATAACCGAGGATAAAGTAAATTAAAAAAAAGACAGTCTGATTGGGTGGCAGGATCGCTAAGTTCTGGTACGCCGATAATGTCCAACCACATACCAGATAAAATCCCAGTTGTGTCAGACCCAGCAGTCCCAGACCGATGATTTTCCCGCTCATCAACTGCGTGGGCGTAACTGAGGATAAGAGAAGCTCGACCAGACGATTGGTTCTTTCCTCAAGTACACTGCGCAGAAGAACCTGGGCGGACATCACAATCGCAAAATACAGCATCAGCACGAAAATTATGGGTAACAGGTAAGTCAGAAATTCATTTCCGTACTTCCGGGTTTCGCCGCGGCTGATTTCGACCATTTCGAAGCGCACGCGTCGGGTTAATTCTCTAACAACCCGCTGATCCAGACCGGCGCGCTTCACGCGTTCTTCCATCACCACGCTATTGACTACACCCTGGATTTCACCCTGGTCGTGATAATTTCCCAGGTACCGGGCAAAATATTGGACCTTATTCGAGTCCAAAACATTCTCCGGCAGGTGAATAAAAGCATCTATTACCATGGAATCGAGCAAAGCCCGGGCCTGCCTCAAAGCGCTATCAACCACCGCCTGTTTTAAGCTGATGACCTGGTACTTGGGTGAACCGTCTTTCAGGCGATAGCGTTCATGCAAAAGTGCCTCACATTTCGCGTCTAATTCCGGCGTTTCAGCCACGATCGCGATCACTTTGTGTGATCCTTCATCCTGCATCATCAGACCCGGTAAAAACATAAAACCAATCAAGATCAGCGGAATGATCAGGGTGGAAATAATGAACCATTTGGAGCGCAGACGGGTCCAGTATTCCCAGTGGGCGATCAGCCAGATATTTCTCATGCTTCCACCTTGCCTTTCACCAACTCAATAAAGATATTTTCAAGTGTCGGCTCTTCGGTTTCAACGCTGACCACCGTCACCCGCGGCAACATTATCTGGAGCACATCGTTGAGCGCAGTCTGCTTATCCAAAATGCCGGACAATGTATTGTCGGTGACGGTCCATTGCGGAGCAATACAATCAAGCAATGCTTGCGGAGAACCTTCAAAACGGACGTGAAAGCGATGAGTACCGTAATTCGATTTGATGGTAGGTAGATCACCATAAAGGACTTTCCGACCACGATTAATTAAGCAAAGATGGTCGCATAATTTTTCGACCTGCTCCATCTGGTGGGTGGAAAAAATCACGGTCTTCCCGTCCTGACGAAATTCCGCGATGATTTCCTTCATCAATAATTGGTTGACCGGATCGAGGCCGGCAAACGGTTCATCCAGGATGATGATTTCGGGACGATGCAGGATAGCAATAATGAATTGCAATTTCTGCTGATTACCCTTTGAGAGCTCTTCGATTTTCCGGTCCCGGTAATCCGTAAGACTAAATCGTTCAAGGTAAATGTCGGTTTGCGTGCCGGCCTCTGCAGGATTCATACCCTTGAGTCGCGCCAGGTATACTACGGTTTCGCGGAGACGCCGTTTTTGATAGAGCCCGCGCTCTTCGGGCAGGTAACCGATTTTAGCAAAACTCTGGGGCTTTAGCGGAGCCCCGTCTATTTTAATCACTCCCCGATCGGGTTTGATGATATTCATGATCATGCGGATGGTGGTCGTCTTACCTGCGCCGTTAGGACCGAGCAAACCGAAGACGGTGCCGGCGGACACTTCGAAGCTCAGGTCGTCGACCGCAACCGTTTTATTGAATTCCTTACGGACGTTGTTCAGTTCTACCATACTATTACCTACTTACCGATTTCTATTGCACGATAAATTTGACAAACCGGCGCTTGCCCACCTTGACAATAAATTCGCCGCGTGCAGACAGGTTATGGTTGAGATCGCTGATTTTCAGGTCGTTGATCCTGATCCCACCCTGCTGGATGAGGCGTTTGGCTTCGCCGTTTGACGCCACGATTTTATTTTCAGTCAGTAATTTCACCAATGGCAGGGGGCCAGCGAGGCGCACTGTGATTGTTTCGATTGCATCGGGTAATTCCCGCCGGCTGAAAACCCGTTCGAAGTGCTGTTGGGCTTCGATGGCCTGCGCTTCGGAATGATACATCCGCACCAGGGTATGCGCCAGATCCTTTTTCAAAGTCATCGGATTGCTCCCGGGATCGGCGAGCCGCTGCGCAATAGACTCGATTTCCGTCAAAGTGCAATCGGTGACCAGGGTGAAATATTTCAGGATCAATCGGTCGGGAATGGACATCACTTTCCCGAACATCTCTTCCGGCTGGTCATCAATGCCAATATAATTCCCAAGGCTCTTACTCATACGCTGTCCGCCGTCAATACCCTCGAGAACCGGCAAGGTGATGATCACCTGGGGTTCCTGGCCATATTCCCGCTGGACATCCCGGGCGGTTAGTAAATTGAATTTCTGCTCGGTGGCGCCTAATTCGACGTCCGACCGGATGGCGACCGAGTCATAGCCCTGCATCAAGGGATAAAAGAATTCATGCAGGCTGATTGGATTGCCTGCCTGATAACGCTTGGTAAAATCATCCCTTTCGAGGATGCGGGCGATCGTGAATTTTGCCGCCAGATTCATGATTTCGTCAAATTTCATGGTGGCAAACCATTCACCGTTGTAATGCACCTCAGTCTTTTTCCGATCGAGGATTTTGAAAAATTGTTTTTCGTAGGTCGCGGCATTCTTTTTTACCGTCGCATAATCGAGTCGCGGACGGGTTTCGCTCTTCCCGCTCGGATCACCGACCAGCCCGGTATAATCACCGATGATCAGGACAATGGTATGTCCCAATTCCTGGAATTGACGCAGTTTGCGGATACCCACCGTGTGACCGAGATGAATATCGGGCGCGGTCGGATCGAAGCCCTGCTTGATACGCAGGGGTTGACCGGTACGCAGACTTCGTTCCAACTTGCGCACCAACTCTTCTTCCGCGATCAGTTCCTCGACCCCTTTTTTAATAACCTCCAGCTGCTCATTGATCGGCGCAATCATTCAAATATGATCCTTTCTAAAATGTTCGATTTCACGGTGCGCCTGGCGTTTGGCCAGCGCCTGCCTTTTATCGTATTGTTTTTTGCCGCGGGCGACACCAAGTTCGACTTTGATCTTTCCGCGCTGGGTGATGAAAATGCTCAGCGGTACGAGCGTGATACCCGGCGTGTCCAGCACTCTTTCCAACCGGCGAATCTCTTTTTTTTGCAGAAGCAGGCGACGCTCACGTTCGGGTTCGTGGTTGGCATAGCCGCCAAAATCATAGGGCGCGATGTGGCATTTGACGAGAAAAACCTCGTGCTTCACGACCCGGGCATAGCTGTCTTTCAAATTGACTTGTCCGGTACGAATGGCTTTGACTTCCGTCCCCTGCAGTGCGATCCCGGCTGTAAATTTCTCCTCAATGAAATATTCATGAAATGCCTTGCGGTTGGTCGTGATTGTTTTAGTCTCGTTTTTCTGCACGTTGAAAATTTAACTGATTTGTCCGAAGTTCCCACGTAAAACTTGGAGAATAGGGACGGGGTTTTTATATTTAGCCGCTTTTTGAGCCCGGGTGGTGGAACTGGTAGACGCGCTAGGTTCAGGACCTAGTGGCCGAACGGCCGTGCGAGTTCAAGTCTCGCCTCGGGCACATACTCCCTGCTGGTATAACGATCAATACCGGGTGGTACTGGCGGGAGTGATTTTTATTTGCACCAATGCGCGGGACCGGGAATCTCCATTGTCCTGCATATCAGCCGATTCGAGTGGCGTAATCTGAAAACCATAAGCTTTCAGTCGGGCACTAATCTTTTGCAGGTTATTCTTTTGCATATCGTAGCGAAATGTGCATAAATGCGTGCCGCTATCGAACAAAACCTTTTGAATGCCTTCCATTTTCTGCATTAGCTCGCTCACCTGCTCAGCGACGACCTGATCTGAGAGACCTTCAACCTTGACGGTAATCAGCTTCGTTTCGGAATTGGGATTCTGACCCAGAAAAAGGACCCCAAATACAAAAAACAGCAGTACCGCCCCCGTCAATAAACTCGTTGTACGACTACTCATAAGTTAATTGTCTACTACCCTTAGAAAACCGGCAGAATATAATATGATTGGCTTTTAATTCGCAAATGTATTGGCAATAGCATTTTGCGAAAGAGACCAGTGCTACTGATCCTGCAAGTGCTTTACTTCCTGTTTGCCTTTCTCCTCATCCACGAAATAAAGGAAAATTGCCCCCAGTAAAAACAAGATGGACACAGACCCGATTCCCGCCCGGGAAGCGGTATCGGAAGTATAACCGGCGTGGCGGACAAGCAGTCCGACGCTCCCGATTAACAGCGGCCCGAAAATCACCGAAAACTTACCCAGCATGTTATAGAATCCGTAAAACTCGGCACTCTGACCACGCGGGATCAGGCGCGAAAAATACGAGCGACTCAAAGCCTGAATACCGCCCTGTACCAGGGCGATCACGACCGCTAACAAATAAAACTCAAACACTTCGTCCATTACGACGCTGTAAGCGGTCACACCGAGATACACCGCGATGGTGATAAACAGCGCCTTTTTCGCATTCCATTTCTCGGCCAATTTGCCAAAAATCAGTGCGGCCGGGAATCCAATAAACTGCACCATCAATAACGCGATGATCAACGAACTCGAGGGAAAGCCGATCGACATGCCGTAGTCGACCGCCATTTTAATGATCGTATCCACGCCGTCAATGTACATCCAGTACGCCAGCAGAAAAATGAAAATGACCTTCAGATGACGAATTTTCCGGAACGTGGCGGTGAGTTGCCCAAATCCGAGCCGCACATAACTCGTCCGATTCTGATCGGGTCCATTTTTCCGACGCTCCTGGATGTAGCGGATCAGGGGAATTGTGAACAACGCCCACCAAAATCCAACCGATAAAAAACTAAGGCGGATGGGTAGAAATTCGCGGGCTGGGGGCAGAAAATCGGTCTTCACCCTGGCCCGTAAATAATGCTGACCCAATCCGGTGACTCCCAGCAGTTGTCCGTCCCGAAAATTGGCATAGGTGATCGGATTTTTGATCGTTAGATGAATCGAATCGGTAGGCGACAAATTGCGGGTCAAAGCTCCAACCGTAAGCATGCTTTCTTCCACATCTAAACTTAAAATCGTCCCGCGTTTATATTTGCCAAACGTTACCGTGGAATCCAGCAGAGCGGGAGCGAATCCCTCTGGAAAATGTACCTGCAACCCGACCTGATTTTCACCGACGGTTTCCGTGATCTCGAGCGGCAAGGTTATTTCACTCGTCACGATCGCTTGACCGGCCGTTGCATTTTGAGGCAGGCTGAAATCATGTCCGGGCGCAATGATCACCACCGCTGTGCCAGAGCGGAGTTCATTCATTACGGGGCTCTGGACTTCGACCGGAAAACCAAACAGAGTGGGTTTAAGATACCAGAGTACATTCACTAAAAACAACAAACCTCCCCCGAGATAGCCGAGCGCATAGCCTTTGGCTGAAACGTAATCAATTTTTTTCTCAGTGGTGACTTCCGGCAACAAACCGTCATAAAAAGTATTGGCTCCCGAAAAACCTACTGTTCCCATCACATAGAGAAAAGCCGCCAGCAGCCAGTTGCCATATTCGACCACAAACAGGCAAGTCGTCATTAGGGCCCCTAAGTAAGCGAAGAAAATCAGGAAGCGCTTTTTTGACGAACTCTGGTCGGCGATGGCTCCCAGGATAGGCGAGATCAAGGCCACCATCAATGAAGCCAGCGAATTGGCGTAGCCTAACATGGCGGTGCTGGTATTCACATCCGAACCGGCACTCCAGTAGCTTTTGAAAAAGACCGGGAAGAAACCCGCCATCACAGTAGTGGCAAAAGCCGAGTTGGCCCAATCGTACATGACCCAGCCAAAGACTTGTTTATCCTTAATCAATGCCATGACTCACCCCCTGTTATGGTCATCCAAGGACGACAGGATTATCAGAAGAGGTAACCAATATCAATGTACAACTGCGACTTGGCTTCCTTTGAAAAACCCATTTCGGCGTACACGATGAAATTCTCGTTCCAGCCGATATGCAGGCCCAGACCTTTGCCAGTATGCAGATTTTGCAGACCGCCCTCCTCATCCTCGGCATGCCAGACTCGTCCGAGATCGAAAAAGCCGTTGGCGGTCAGATAAAAATCGTTTTTACCAATCTTAAATTCATAAAACCGGTAACGCAGTTCGGTATTCAGCAGGAATTTGGCGTTTCCAATGTACCGGTTTTTAAATTGTCCGCGAATTGAGCGGTAACCTCCAATACCTTCGTCCGCCCGGAAGGAGCTCCCGATCGGGTAGTACATAACGAACGGAGCTTTCCCGAAAATGTTTTCCACCAAGATGCGATTGGCGAACACTAACTTTTTATAAATTTGAAAATAACGGCGGTCGGTAAATGTCAAGCGCAGAAAAGAATGGTCACTGCCCAAAAGCCCGGTGTACCATTCGGCCAGTAAATCGGTCCAGACTCCGGTGTTAGGCGCCGGTTCGTTGTCCCGCGAATCATAGACCAATCCGAATTTGAGAAAATTATTGAAGCCTTTTTCCGTATCGCGGGCGACGAGCAGACCGCTGTCGACGTCAGCCGCATATTTGGTTGGTATCCCGGAATTGTGGTTCGCCGCATTCGTGACATGAATTGCGCCAAAACCGGCGAGCGCGGAGATTAACGGGCGTCCGTCCTGCCGATACTGCAGGGCTTTCTGAAAGTTGCTGATCAGGATAATCTGGCGGTTTTTTAGTGTGTAATAATTTTTCCCATGGGTGGTGTCGATTGAATTACCGTCGTCATCGGTTTCAATGTATTCCGGTACGAACTTGGAGTCATTGCCCAGTCCGTAATAGGGGAAAAAATTCTCGTTTTTATAACGCAGGCGGACGTTAAATCGCAGTCCATGTCCTAACAGATAGGGTGCGTCGAAAAAGAGCGTGTGATCCTGCTTGCCACCGGTCGTAAAGAACAAGATGGGATTGACCTTGAAGTAATACGGTTTGTAGCCACCTTTACTGTAATTAAAGATGTCCAGCAGGACTCCGTAACCGAAACCGTCATCCGCATTGTAATTCAGCGCCGGGACGCCACCCCATCCCCAACCAGTTCGTTCTTTAGTTTGCGAAAAGAGCAGGCCGCTAGTTAAAACTATACTTAACAGTATTATACTTTTCTTGCGCATAAAGGCCTCAAAAGTGAATGGGGCTGGTGCGAAAAGCCCAGCCCCATATATTAAGCGTCACTGACTATCCGGTAAATTACAGTTTTACCTGCAGACCAAAGGCAAAGCCAAAGGTCGACTGGTTGTACTTCTCA
>Ga0209609_10000388_pt1 | contig 26743 bp, 21 predicted proteins | sample LakKivw325mmetaG_FD_184136 | JGI IMG/M metagenome (GOLD analysis project Ga0209609, IMG submission 184136) | Anoxic lake water microbial communities from Lake Kivu, Rwanda to study Microbial Dark Matter (Phase II) - Lake Kivu water 325m metaG... | ecosystem: Environmental > Aquatic > Freshwater... | reverse complement strand
AACCTCCTTACGGTCTTAAGCCTTGCAGAATCTTTCTGCAAGGAAAGAGTTTTTGCACAATATTATAACGAACAAAAAAAATTAATCAAGGTTTTGTACATGTCATATTTACTTTACTTAGCAAACCCTTTTTAATTAATAATTTTCGAAAGAGGTTTCCTTTGTTTCTCTTTAAGAAAAATCTCTTTTATATAGAAGAGCGCTTAGAATTAGACTAATATTGTTCTAAAACTTTTATATCTGTTCTTTTGGTAAATTGGCCATGTCGATGATATTTTTGATTACAAGAAATGTCGGTGTTGCAATAATTACGCCCAGTGCTCCAAAAAGTACGCCTCCAGCGGTAATCATTACTATGATAATAACCGGAGAAATTTTTAGCCTTTCTCCAACAAAATGCGGAATTATAAAGGTATTTTGAACGATCTCAATTATGGAAAATAGTATTGCAAATGCTATTAAAGTCTTTAAAGAAGTAAATAGCGAAATTGCGCTTCCAATAATAAACACTATAGCTGGCCCTACATAAGGTATTATCTCAAGAAATGCATCAAGCATTCCTATCAAAATGAAGAACTTTATTCCTGCAATGTATGCTGCAAGTCCCATAAAAAAACCAGTGCACACAGAAATTAAAACAAGCGTTCCAAAATACATCCTTAATGAGGTGTTGGTTTTAGTAAGAAATTTTCTAACGATTTCTCTCTGTCCGGGTTTTACATTTCTTAATGCGACTCTGTATAGAATCTTCGATTCTTTCATAAAGAAAAAAGCGAGCATTGCCGAGAGTATTACTGATGGAATAAGTACTAACTTATTTATTGTAAATTCTAACCATTTGTTTATTATTAATCTTACATTTTCTTGCATATTTAAAACGAAGTCCTGGAATATTTTTTCTGAGTTCTGGCCTAACTTTTCAGTGAAGAAAAGTTTTTTAAACCAGCTGAAAAATTCTGAAAGATTCGAGTATATGTCAGGAAGTTTCAATGCAATTTCATTAAAGCCATGGATAATTAAAGGAACAAAAAAGTAAATTATAAGAAAAAAAATAATAACAAAAATTAACATTGAAGTAAAAGATGCAAGCCATCTGGGGATTTTTTTCGAAAGGAAATTTGTTATTGGAAGAAGGATATATGCAATAATAGCTCCATATAAGACAGTTGGTATTATTATCCTAACTCTATAGATCAAATAAAGCACTAAGACTGCAGCTCCAACGACTAGGCTTTTATAGAATAATGACTTGAGTTCTTTATTCATTCTGTGAGGTTGTCATTGATGATACCGTATCTCCTTCTTCTCTGAATTTTATAATCTTAACCCCCCGTGCATATTTTGACATTACAGGAACCTCACTTATATTGATTTTGATAACATTTCCATTTTTTGACATGATAAATAATAAACCCTTATCCCTTACAACCTTGACTGCCTGTAACATACCAGATTTCTTGTCAAGTTTTATCGCTCTCACACCTATCGAACCCCTTCTTCTAACTTTCCTAATGTCCTTAGCGCGTAGTCTCTTTCCGAAGCCGTTGGCAGTTATAAGAAGCAGCTTATCTTCATTCTTTACAATTTCTCCATTTACAACAAAATCATCCCCTAAAAGTTTAATTCCCCTTACACCTCTTGTGCTCCTACCCATTGAGCGTATCTGTTCATTGTTGAACCTAATGGCCTGGCCCTTTGCCGTTGTAATAAGCACTTCGTCTTTATCCTTAGTTGCAACAGAGGAGATGAGCCTGTCATCGTTGTCAAGGTTTACTGCTATTTTTCCTCTGCTATAAACATTTTCAAACTGGCTAATACTTGTTTTTTTAACAACTCCTTTTCTTGTTATTAAAACAATATTTTTCACTTTTGAATCTTTTTCCATAGTGAGCACGGATGAAACAATTTCATCTTCGGCAAGTTTTACCATTCTGTGAATTGCAACACCTTTTGCTTCTCTTTCATTCTCTGGAATTTCGTATACTTTAAGAGCATATACTTTTCCTTTGTTCGTAAAGAAAAGGATCCTGCTTTTTGCGGTTGTAACTATAATTTCTTTTGCATAATCTTCTCCATTTTTCGCTTGACCAAGTACTCCTTTTCCTCCCCTTCTTTGAAGTCTGAACGTATCAAAAGGAACTCTCTTAACATATCCGTCATTTGTTATAGAAACAATCGTTTCTTTATCCTCGATAAGATCTTCCAGAACAAATTTTGCCTCTTCGAATTTTATTTCACTCTTTCTATCATTGCCGAATTTATCCTTTATCCTTTGAAGATCCTTTTTTATTTCTTCCCAGAGGATTTCCTTTCTTGTCAAAATTTCGTTGTATCTTTTTATATCCCTCTCTGTTGATAGAATCTCTTCGTTTAATTTTGTATTTTCCAGTGTTGTTAGTCTGGCAAGTCTCATATCAAGTATGGCTTTAGCCTGTATATCGGTTACTGTAAGAAGCTCAATTAGTTTTACAAGTGCTTCTTGAGAATCTTTTGAAGACTTAATTGTCGTAATAACAGCATCAATTTTCTGAATTGCTTTACGGAGTCCTTCGAGAATCTCAAGATGTTTTCTGGCTTTATCAAGCTTGAACTGAGTTTGTCTGACGAATATTTGTTCTCTAAAAAGCAGGAATTCTTTAAGAAGCTGTTTTATCGAATATACTTTTGGCGCATTGTCTTTTATTCCGATAAGAATAACTCCATATTTGATCTCAAAGGAAGTATGGATTTTAAGTAAATTTTCAAGTACGTTTACATTTGTTTCCTCTGAAAGTTTTATTACAATCCTTATTCCTTCCCTGTCTGATTCATCTCTTATATCTTCTATTCCTTTAATTTTTTTCGTCTTCGCGAGGTCTGCAATTTTTTCTACTAACGAGGCTTTATTAACCTCAAAAGGAATTTCGGTAATTACAAAGTTAAGTTTTTTGTGTTTTATTTCTTCTGTATGCCATTTGCTCCTTATGGTTATACTTCCTCTACCTGTTTCAAAATATTCTTTAATTCCTGCATTTCCTATGATGTATCCGCCTGTCGGGAAATCTGGCCCTTTTATAAAATTTAAAAGTTCTAAAGTAGTTACTTCTTGCTCTCCCATTATTTCTTTACCAATAATATAAATAAGAGCATCAGTAACTTCTCTGAGATTATGTGGAGGAATATTTGTCGCCATACCGACCGCTATACCAGAAGAACCATTTATGAGAAGGTTTGGTATTTTTGCGGGAAGGACTACTGGCTCTTTAAGAGTATTGTCAAAGTTAGGTACAAAATCAACTGTATTTTCATCAAGGCCTTCAAGCAACTCAAGTGAAATATTTGATAACCTTGCTTCAGTATAACGCATAGCTGCAGGCATATCTCCATCAATTGAGCCGAAATTTCCATGGCCATCAATAAGTAGATATCTTAACGAGAATGTTTGTGCCATTCTTACGAGCGCGTCATATACTGATGTATCACCGTGCGGATGATACTTACCAAGAGTCTCACCAACAATTCTTGCACTCTTTTTATATGGCCTGTCAGGGAAACAGCCCAATCCCTCCATTGCATATAATATTCTTCTATGAACTGGTTTTAACCCATCCCTTATATCGGGAAGTGCTCTCCCAACGATAACACTCATTGAATAATTAAGGTATGATTTTTTTACTTCCTCTTCTATAGGAACGTTAAGTACTTTCTCTCCAAAAAGATCTGCCACGGTTCACCTCATATATCAAGATTTATTACTTCTTTTGCATGTTCTTCAATGAATCTTCTTCTGGGTTCAACTTTCTCGCCCATTAATAAGTCAAATAATGCGTTTGCTTCCTCTGCCTCTCTCATAGATACCCTGAGTATAAGCCTTTTCGACGGGTCCATGGTTGTCTCCCAGAGCTGTTCAGGGTTCATCTCTCCGAGACCTTTGTACCTCTGGATTTCAGCTCTACCCGGATCGCTCGTTCTTGAAAGGGTCTTTTTTAATTCATCATCGGAGTATGCATAATAAAGAGATTTTCCATAACTTATTCTATAAAGAGGTGGCTGGGCAATGTATAAGTAACCACCCTCAATTAGATTTCTCATATACCTGAAGAAAAATGTTAGAAGAAGTGTCCTTATATGAGCTCCATCTACATCTGCATCAGTCATTATAATTACTTTGTGATACCTTAAGTTTTCTGGTTTGAAATCTTCCTTTATGCCACAACCAATAGAAGTAATAAGATTTTTGATTTCTTCGCTTAAAAGTGCATGATTTATACTTACTCTTTCTACGTTGAGAATTTTGCCTCTTAATGGTAATATTGCCTGAAATTTTCTATCTCTTCCTTGTTTGGCACTTCCTCCTGCTGATTCCCCTTCAACTATATATATCTCGGCTTCTTTTGGATCATTTGTAGCACAATCTGCAAGTTTACCGGGCAATCTTCCTGAGAAGTCAAGGGCTCCTTTTCTCCTTATTAACTCCTTTGCTTTTCTTGCCGCAATTCTCGCATTCTGTGCAAGAAGTGCCTTTTTCAGTATTGCCTTCAGTTCTTCTATGTGTCTATCAAAATAGAGTGTTAGTGAGTTCTTAACAATATTATAGACTCTGTTTTTAATTTCTGCATTACCAAGTTTTGTTTTTGTCTGACCCTCAAACTGCGGGTCAAGCATCCTTAAATTTAAGATACCAGTAAGTCCTTCTCTTACATCATCACCTGTTAGAGTTTCATCTTCTTTAATAAATTTAAGCTGTTGAGCTTCATCGTTTAATACTCTCGTAAGTGCAAGCTTAAACCCTACTTCGTGCGTTCCTCCTTCTGTCGTATGTATGTTATTAACATACGACAGAAGGTCGGAACCAAATCCGCTATTATACTGTATTGCAGATTCTAAAAAAAATCCATCTTCATCCTCTGAAATATACAAAGGTTCTTCTGGCATTTTCTGTTGCTCTTTATTCAACTCATTTATTAAATCTTTTATTCCGTTTTCTGACTGGTATGTTTCTGTTTCTTCGCTGATTTCGTCTAAAAATTTTATTTTTAAACCTTTGTTCAAATATGCAAGCTCTTTTAACTTTGCTTTTATAATTGCATTCTGGAATTTGACCGTTTCAAAAATTACTTTATCAGGCCTGAAAGTAATTTCGGTACCATATCGCCTTTCTCCTTCTGAAATTCCAACCTGTTTAAGAGGGTATTTTGGTGTTCCTCTTTCGTATTCTTGCTGATAAACTATTCCATTCATTGTAACCTTTACTATAAGATATTCAGAAAGTGCGTTTACCACAGAAACGCCGACTCCATGTAAGCCTCCTGATACATGATAAGCTTTGCCTTCGAACTTAGCACCTGCATTGAGTTTAGTAAGTGCAACTTCAACTCCCGAAACTTTTAACTCAGGGTGCATGTCTACAGGGATACCTCTTCCATTATCTATAACAGTTACACTTCCGTCTTTTCTCATAATAACTTCTATTTCAGTGCAAACACCTGCCATAGCTTCATCGATACTATTATCGACAACTTCAAAAACAAGATGGTGTAACCCACTTTCACTTGTGGAACCAATATACATTGATGGCCTTTTTCTTACATGCTCGAGTCCTTCAAGGACTTTTATGCTGCTTGCATTATATTCGTCGTTAATCATAGAGCCTCCGTATAGTTAAACACTATATTTTATCAGAAAAAAGAAAAAAGTAAAATTTCAAAATACCAAGTCAAATCTTGAAGTTTTAATATTTTCATAGAATTCGTTAAAATATATAAGGAGATGATACAATGAACTGGAACAATTTAACAGAAAGAGCACAGCGAGCAATATTGGTTGCTCAAGAAGAAGCCCATGTTCTCAATAACGACTATCTGGGTACAGAGCATCTCCTTCTTGGGCTCGTTAAAATCGAAGAAGGAATAGCTTATAAAGCTATTACAAGCATGGATATTGATCCTGAAGACGTGATAGAACGAGTAGAATCGTTTGTAAAAGAAAACAAACAAAATACCGGGCAAACGAGCAGGGAAGAGGTGATACTCACTCCTAGGGCAAAACGAGTACTTGAACTTGCAGAAAGAGAAGCGATAAACCTTGGAGATTCGTATATAAGCACTGAACATATTTTGCTCGCTATAATCCATGAAGGTGGGGGCGTAGCTATCAAAATAATTCAAGACCTGGGGATTGATCTTTCAAAATTTGAAGAAATTATTTACTCTATGATAGGCGAGAAAAGTGCAGTTCAGAACAATAAACCCTTTTCTACTTTTACACAGAACAAGACTCCGACTCTTGATCAGTTTAGTAGAGATCTCACTATTCTTGCATCAAGGGCAGAGCTTGACCCCGTTATAGGCAGAGAGAATGAGATAGAAAGAGTTATTGAGATATTAATGAGGAGAAAGAAGAATAATCCTGCAATTATCGGAGACCCTGGAGTTGGTAAGACCTCTATAGTCGAAGGACTTGCACAAAGAATAGCTAATGGAGATGTGCCTGATTTACTTAAAGGAAGAAGAATTGTTTCTCTTGATCTTGCCTCTATCATCGCAGGTACCAAATATAGGGGTGAGTTCGAGGAACGAATGAAAAAGATTTTAAAGGAAGTATCCAGAACTCAGGGTAATGTAATTCTCTTCATTGATGAGTTTCATAATATTGTCGGCGCCGGGGCAGCAGAAGGTGCAATTGACGCATCAAATATCCTTAAACCCACCCTTACAAACGGAGAAATTCAGGTTATAGGTGCAACAACTTTAAAAGACTATAGAAGGTATATTGAAAAAGATGCTGCTCTTGAAAGAAGGTTTCAACCTATATATGTTAAAGAACCCTCAATTGAAGAAAGCATCGAAATATTAAGAGGACTTAGAGAGAGGTATGAGAGGTTCCATGGAGTTAAAATTACCGATGAAGCAATTAACTCAGCAATAAGTCTTTCTGTCAAGTACATAAATGACCGTTTTCTGCCAGATAAGGCAATCGATCTAATAGACGAAGCTTCTGCAAGAGTAAAGTTGCATTTATCAAAAAGCTCAGAAATAAAGAAGATGGAAAAGAACCTAAAGGGAATAAAAGAGAAAAAATTCCAGGCGATAAGAGATAAAAAACTTTATGAAGCAGATCGGCTAAGAGAAGAAGAAAGAAGTTTGCTCACCAAACTTAAATCTTTACTTTCACAATCTAATGATGAGATCCCTGAACTTAATGAAGATCATATAAGAAAAGTAGTTTCATTGTGGACAAGTATTCCCGTTGAAAAACTTGTTTCAGACGAAAAAAAGAAGCTTGTTAATATGGAAAGCGAATTGCACAAGAGAATTGTTGGCCAAGAAGAAGCATTAAAAACTGTGTCTCGTGCTATTAGAAGAGCTCGTTCGGGTCTCAAAAACCCTAATAAACCAATTGGAACATTCCTTTTCCTTGGGCCTACTGGAGTTGGCAAAACAGAACTTGCAAAAACGCTTGCTGAATTTCTCTTTGGCAGCGAAAATGCACTGGTAAGACTCGATATGTCTGAATATATGGAAAAATTTGCAGTATCAAGGCTAATAGGCTCTCCCCCGGGGTACGTGGGATATGAAGAAGGAGGCCAGTTAACAGAAACTGTCAGAAGAAAACCTTACTCTGTAGTTCTATTCGACGAAATTGAGAAAGCCCATCCTGATATTTTTGACCTTCTCCTTCAAATTATGGACGAGGGAAGGCTTACAGATTCACAGGGGCATATTGTTGATTTCAAGAATACGGCGATAATACTTACCTCAAATTTTGGTACAGGACTTCTAAAAGAAAAATCGATGGGCTTTGAAATAAGCGAAAAAGAGTCTACTTTTGAAGATAAAAAAAAGAAGCTTCTTGGGTCTTTAAAGGAAATATTTAAACCAGAATTCCTCAACCGACTCGATGATATTATTGTCTTTTACCCTCTTACACTTCATGAAATAGAGGAAATAGTTGATATTATAATGAAAAAAATCGAGAAAAATACCTCGGAAAGCAATATAGCTATAAAATTAACAAATTCAGCAAAAGAATATCTTGCAAGAAAAGGTTATAATCCGGATTTTGGCGCACGTCCTCTGCATAGGCTTATTGAAAAAGAGGTTGAAGACCCCATCGCCATTAAAATTCTTAAGGGCGAGTTCAAAGAAGGCGATACAGTGGTTGTTGATTATAATTCCTTGTCAGACCTGATAGTTTTTGAAAAGGAGAAAGACAGGGTTGGTTCAAAATGAGGTCATAAGGAACTTTTCGATAATTGCCCACATAGATCATGGAAAATCGACACTTGCAGACAGGTTTCTTGAGCATGCTGGTCTTTTAACAAATATACAGGAAGGGCAAGTATTAGATACCCTCTCTCTTGAAAAAGAGAGAGGGATTACTATTAGGTCTCATCCAGTAACCCTTTTTATAAAAAATAAAGCAGGGGAGACTTTTTATTTTAATCTCATTGATACTCCCGGTCACGTAGATTTTAGTTATGAAGTTTCAAGAAGTTTAAAGGCGTGTGAAGGCGCCGTTCTGCTTATTGATGCCACGCAGGGTGTAGAAGCACAAACAATTGCTAATACTTATCTTGCTATGGAAAATAATTTAGTAATAATCCCGGTAATAAATAAAATAGACGTTAAAGACGCAGATATTGAAGGCACCGAAGAAGAAATCAAAGAAATCCTGGGGTTTCCAGAAAATGAAATTTTGAAAATAAGTGCAAAACAGGGGACAGGTGTTGATGAACTTATCGAAGAAATCATAAAAAGAATCCCATACCCTAAGGGTAATTTGGATGATCCATTACGCGCACTTGTTTTTGACTCACACTTTGATACCTATAAGGGTGTGGTTGTTTATGTGAGAATTAAAGAAGGAAAAATTAGAGCTGGCGATAAAATAAAATTTATGTCGTCAGGCAAAGTATTTCAGGTAGAAGAAGTGGGCATATTTAAACTTAAAATGGAAAATGTCGATGAATTAGAAACAGGTGAAGTGGGATATTTTACTGCCATAATCAGAGATCCTCTAGATGTTGCTATTGGGGACACAGTAACAAGTGTATTCAATCCAGCAAAGATTTCTATCCCTGGATTCAGAAAGAATATTCCAATGGTTTTTGCCGGACTTTTTCCTATCAATACGAATGAGTTCGAGAACCTCAAGAAATCTCTTGAAAAGTTACACCTGAACGACCCGGCTTTCAGTTTTGAAATGGAGACGTCTGAGGCTCTTGGCTTTGGTTTCAGATGTGGTTTTTCAGGTTTGCTACATATGGAAATTGCAATTGAAAGACTCAAGCTGGAATTTGGTCAAGATATTATTGCTACAGTTCCAAACGTTGAATACGAAATTGAGCTTATGGATGATAAAATTATCAAACTGGACAATCCCAGTAAATTTCCTGATGAAACAAAAATAAAAGAAATAAGAGAACCCATTGTGGACGCATCGATTATGACACCTCCCGAATATATAGGAAATGTCCTTGAGCTTATTAAGTCAAGAAGGGCAATATACAAGGAAATGTCATACCCGCAGTCACGGAGAACAATAATAAAATTTGAAGTTCCTCTGCAAGAGATAATAACAGACTTCTTTGATAACCTTAAATCTTTAACCAGGGGCTATGGAACTCTTGACTATGAATTTAAAGGTTTTAGAAGTTCTGATATTGTCAAAATTGATATCCTTATAAATAAGAAATCTGTAGATGCACTTTCCTTTATGACGCATAGGGGGAAAGCAGATTACATCTCAAGGAGCTTGCTTGAAAAAATGAGGAAGGTTATACCAAGGCAGATGTTTGAGGTAAATCTTCAAGCAGCGGTTGGTAATAAAATTATTGCCAGAGAAAGAGTCGTGCCTTTTAGGAAAGATGTTCTTGCAAAATGTTACGGAGGAGACGTAACAAGAAAACGAAAACTTCTTGAAAAACAAAAAGAAGGCAAGAAAAAAATGAAACAAATAGGAAATGTAGCAATTCCTCAGGAAGCATTTTTTGCTATTCTTTCAATTAAAGGTGAACAGAAGAAATAATTCAGGTATATCTGCATATATACATATACCTTTCTGCTTAAAAAAATGCAATTACTGCGATTTTATTTCTTTTAATTATTCTTCTCAGGAACTTAAAAGATATGTTTCGTATTTAAAGAGGGAGATTGATATTTTCTTTTCAGAATATCCTGAATCCAGACTTTTTCTTAAAACTCTTTATTTGGGTGGAGGGACTCCTTCACTTATGAATGCAGAGCTTCTTAGTGATCTTTTAGAACATCTTGAAAAGTATTTTGATTTTAGAACATTATCAGAGTTTACAATCGAAGCAAATCCTGAAACTATTGAGATCAAAAAGTTCAGCAAATTTAAAAAATTAGGAGTTAACAGAATTAGTATGGGGGCACAGTCATTTAAAGATAAATCATTAAAAATACTCGGAAGAATCCATGATTCAAAGAAAATTTACAAAAGTTTTAAAATACTCAGAAATGCTGGTTTTGATAATATAAATCTCGACCTTATGTTTGCATTGCCCAGGGAAACAACCGAAGATGTTGCCTTTTCTCTTAAAGAAGCCATTAAACTTTCGCCTGAGCATATTTCATTTTACTCGCTCACCATAGAACAAGAAACGAAATTCTTTAAAATTAGGAAAGATTTAAAATTACCAGAAGAAAACGAGCAAGCAAAACATTATAAAATGGGAGTTAAGCTTCTTGAGAGTAATGGTTATAAACAGTATGAAATCTCAAATTTTGCAAAGGAAGGTTTTCAGTCTATTCATAATTTGACATACTGGAAGAGCTTTCCTTATATTGGTTTCGGAGTTTCTGCCGGGAGTTTTATGGCGAGAAAAAGGCAAAAAAATGTTGCAAGTCTTAAATCTTATTATGCTAAAATTGATTCAGAAAAAATACCATTGGGGCTTTACGAACATTTAACAGAAAAGAGGCAGAAGAGCGAATATATTATGATGTGTTTAAGGCTAAAAGAAGGTTGTAAAAATAGGCTTTATTATGATAAATTCGGCGAGTTTCCTGAAACCAATTTTGGAAACGAAATAAGCTATCTGTCTAAAACAAAACTATTAAAGGTCAATAAAGATGGCTTTTATCTTACTTCAAAAGGTATTTTAATTGCAAATCAGGTAATGGAGTATTTTATTTAGTTTTCTTTCTCAAACTAATTTTACCCTGGCTTAAAAGATATTTTAAAATATCTTTTCCTTCTTTGTAGCTTATTCCCATCTCTTTTACTATTGTCACGAAATCTTTTTTATTATTAATTTTTTTGTAGAATTCAAGATTTTTTTCTCCGTAAATAGGAGTGTTTACTGCAAACCAACCTGCCGTTTTTAAAGGTATCACTTCATCTTCTGGCTTTAATTTGTCTTCTTTTTCTAAAGTTAAGCTTATCAGTTTTTTTTCATTCAGTCTTAAAAGAGCAGAAAGAGTTTTTAGCTCTCCAAAAGGCGAAATTTTAACTAATTCAGAAAGATTCATGGACTCTTTTATAGAAGACAAGATCCTCCACTCTTCCGCTGATATTTTTATTTCGTTATCATTTTTTGATTGAGAAAGGCCAATAATTATGTCTTGGTTCGGAAAATAATTTTTAACTTTTCTCCACTGTTCCTTAATTTCATCCATTCTTGAAATTATTTTAGAGAGATCTTCCGGAGATTGCCACTCAGGAACATCAGTCATTTTTTCAAATTCAAAGGAGCCTTTTTCGAGACTTATAATTTTCTCCATCGTTTCAACAGGGTCTTTTTCTCCCTCTGCATTAACAGGCTTTCCATTTTTGAAATATATAACTAACACTAAAAAAGCATCTTTTATTACAAGTTTACCTGTCGCTTTCAAATTTTCTATTAAACCAAACAGGTATTTAATACCAACTTCTGTTAAGTCACCCGTTAAACTCATCGAAAGCCTCCCTCAAAAATTATATTTCATTATTTTAAAATGTCAACAATTTTGAACTTCAGACTCTTGAAAAAGTGATAAAACAACCCAAATTGTCTTCCTCGATAATCCTTTTCTTGCGAGAGCAAGCACTTGTTTCACAGAATTTTGCATTTAAGAAAGGAGATTCTCACGGGCTCTTGCGAGCCGAAGGCAGCGTGACGATCCCCTCCCCCCTCTGTCATCGTGCAATCTTTTCCTTGCAAAAGCAAGCGGAGGCTATTTTTGCCGACGTGACGATCCCATCCCATAATATAGAAATGAAAAGAACAAAAAAATGAGACAAAATAAGGGCTTTTCAGAGGCCTCGAATCTACACTCTTGAAACATTTATGAACATTTGTAAGTTATTTTTATCTAAGAGCGACCTTATAACTATTGTAACCAATTCAGTGGAATTATAGCCGATAAATTTAAGACTGTTTTAATAATATCTAAATTTTAGAATTAAAAATTTTCTTAACGACACTAAAACGCTAACTTGAAAGTTTTTAAAAACTCAAAAGAATTAATTAAAATGCAAGAAATTATCGGTATAAAGTATTGAAAAAAAACTGAAATCTGTTATAAATTATGAGATAAGGTAATTCATTACCTTACTAATTCTTTGAAAGGGGGTGGCTGAAATGCGCACTGAAGGAAAGCACATCATTATGGATGTTTCAGGGTGTAAACCTAACTTGCTGAACAACTTAACTTTCCTTAAGAAGCTTCTCGTAGAAGCTGCAGAAAGAGCTAATGCAACGATATTAAATGTTGCATTTCACCACTTTACTCCTCAGGGAGTTAGTGGGGTGGTGGTAATTTCCGAATCTCACCTCTCCATTCACACATGGCCAGAGTATGGTTATGCAGCTTTAGATTTTTACACCTGTGGAGTCACTGACCCAAAAGCCGCATGCCAATTTGTTGCAGATACACTTGGGGCAAACCACATCCAAGTAACAGTGGTTTCGAGAGGAGAGGAAACGAATGGAAAATACCTCCACAGGGTTGAGAACACAAGCTCAGAAAAAAATGGAAAAGAATTATCTCTACTTCCGTGATTTCTTTGGAAAATCAGAAGAGCACATTCACGGTATCGAGAGAATTCTCGTCGATTTAAGGACTCCGTACCAGCACATCCAGTTGGTATGGAGTCCTGTTTTTGGAAAAATGCTTATTATCGATGGCGATGTTCAGTCAACATCAAAGGATGAATATATTTACCACGAAGCACTTGTTCACCCTGCAATGCTTCTCGCTGAAAAACCTGAGAACGCAATAATCCTTGGTGGCGGTGAAGGCGCTACATTAAAAGAGGTTCTAAAACACAAAAGCATTTTAAAAGCCCTAATGATAGATATCGATAAGGATGCAATTCAGATTGCCAAAGATTATCTTCAAGAATGGCACCAGGGCTCTTTCGAAAGCCCGAAGGCAAAAATCCTTAACCTTAATGCAAGAAAATTTATCGAAACTCAGGTTTCTTCAGGTTCAGTCGATATAATAATCTCGGACGTCACAGAGCCTTTTGAAGACGGTCCGTCATATAAACTTTTCACAAAAGATTTCTTTGAAATTGTTAATGATAGATTAAAAGACGGTGGCATATTTGCCCTTCAAGCATCTATCCTTAGAATTACAACCTTCAAAATGCATCAGACAATTAGAAACACCCTAAAAAAGATTTTCGCCATCGTTAGAAGTTATTACACATATATTCCAAGTTTCGACACAACATGGGGTTTCATTATTGCATCAAAAAAGAATGACCCTTTGGATTTGTCGGCAAAAAAAATTAATAATCTCATTTCAGAAAGGATAGAAGGAGGACTTAAATTTTACGACGGAGATGCACACATACAGATGTTTTCACTTTCAAAGGACATTAAATTAATATTGTCCGAAGACAGCGAAGTAATTACGGACCAAAACCCAATATTCTTACCAAGAAAATAGATGATACTTATAAAAAATGGCATAATACTTACTCTTGAAAATGAACAAATCATTGAACAAGGGGACATAGTCTTAAAAGGTTCTATCATTCAATATGCAGGTTCTTCCAAAAATTGGAAAGAAAACTTTGACAGAACAATTGATGCATCAAATCATATCGTAATTCCTGGATTTGTAAATGCCCATACCCATCTTGCGATGACTCTTATGAGAGGCATTGCAGATGACCTTCCTCTCAAAACCTGGCTTGATGAAATAATTTTTCCTATTGAAAGCAAACTTTCAAAAGACGATGTTTATTACGGCACATTACTTGCACTTGTTGAATCTATCCGAACAGGTACAACCACCATAACGGACTTTTATTTTTATGAAGAAGAAGCCTACAAAGCAATTAAAGAAAGTGGAATGAGGGCAAACATAGGTTTTTCTTACGCGTCAAAGCCTCATATGGATAATCTTATTTTAAATCGGGCTAGAAATTTTTTCGAGAAGTACAATAATGGCGAAGACGGAAGAATAATGGTAAGTCTAGCACCACATTCTCCGTATACCTGTGATTTAAAATTATTAAAGGAGACCGGTGCACTTGCACAAAAACTCGGCGCTATTGTACAGATACACCTCCATGAAACCAAAAAAGAAGTAGAAAATTATATAAAGAAGTACGGAAAAACACCAATCGAAAAGCTTGAAGAAATTGGATTTTTTAATGCGAAAGTAAACGCGGCTCATTGTGTCTGGGTGAGTGAAAATGATATTAAAATTCTAAAGGAAAACAATGTTGGAATAACCATAAACCCTCAAAGCAACCTGAAACTCGGTTCAGGAATTCCTGATATTGCAAGGCTAATCGACAACGATATAACAGTCTCTGTCGGGACAGACGGCGCTGCATCAAACAACAACCTTGCAATAATCGAAGATATAAGGCTTGCCTCCCTTTTAGCAAAAGGAGTAAGTCTAAACCCATCAGAACTTAACGCTTTCCAAACCCTGCGGCTTGCAACAGTAAATGGAGCAAAAAACTTGGGTTTTAACGATGTCGGGCTTATAAAAGAAGGATATAAAGGAGATTTAATACTCATCGATACGTCAAAGGCAAATCTTATGCCACTAACAGACCCTCACTCCCTTGTTGCCTACTCTATGTATCCTGAGGATGTTGATACAGTCATTATAAACGGCAAAATTGTGATGGAAAATAAAAAAATTCTTACCATAGACGAAGGTTTTGTAAAAGAAAAATTCAAAGAAAGTTACAAAAGAATTTCAAAATACTTCAAAGCTTAACACAGCATTAATACATCCTTACTTAATATGATCTTTTTTGTCACGATACTCATATCCTTTGATAGCGTACATTCTTTTTGATTGAGAAAAACATACAATTCATCCAGGATTTCATTAATGTTTGACAGCGTATTTCAGTATTAAAAAGTTTACTTAGAATTTCACACTTTTTTTACATGTTCGAAAAGTACAAGCACTATACCTTTTTTAACAGAAATTGAAACATCGTTTTTCAAGGCAACATTGCTTAAAGAAAGCGTCGATGAAGAAACAAGGTTCTTTCCTTGAAGTTCATACTTCAAACCCTCTGTCGAAACTCCATAAATAATCTTATCAATCGGAAAAAGAGATACAATATCACCACTTCTCACATGAAAAGTTTTTCTTTCTGATTCAAGTAGATGAATCTCCTCATGCTCTTCAATTATTGTGCAATCTTTTCCTTTCCTGTATAAATTCACAAGAAGAGAAATGTTAAAAAGAAGGTGATCTGTCCTTCTTCCAAGCATGCTCGTCATGACAAATACATCAAAGCCTTTTCCCAGAGCAAACTCAATTGCAAGTTCTGTATCAGATTTGTCCTTTTCAACTGGAAATTTTAAAATTCTTATTCCTGAACCTTCGATATATGATAAATCGGTCACAGAATCAAAATCACCTATTGCAATGTCAGGCTTAACTCCTGCATCAAGCAAAACCTCAGCCCCCCTGTCTACACCTATAATAAAATCAAAATCACGTGAAAGTTTTAAGTAAAAATCATTTGAATTTTCTCTTCCACTCCCGGCTATAAGAACCTTTTTCATAAATCCTTCCTTCTAAAAAATTATAAGGATTAAAGATTTGAAAGCAAATATTAAATACAGGGTTAGTTTCAAATCAAACTAATAATTAATGATTTCTTCTTTTTTCTACCTTCATGGAAGAATCCAAAGCAATATTTCTTTGGATAAGTTTTGCAAAATGTTAAAATATGATAGTTAAATTTTAATGAGAGGAGGAGAAAAATGAATGGAATGCTTTGGGACTACTTAAACCTTGGAGAAATTTCACTGGTTATAGGAAGGTTTATGTTAATCATCTGGGGCTCAGTCTGTGCAATCATGCTTATTCTTGCTATTTTCACTGCTATTGTGGCCTCAAAAAAAGGGAGAAATGGTTTTGGATGGTTCCTCATTGGGCTTTTTACTGGCATTGTTGGCCTTGCAATCAGCCTCGCTATTCTTCCTAAGAAATACTACATCGATGAAGAGGAATAATAAGTGAAAATTTTTATTGATTCTGCAAACATTGACGAAATTAGAGAAGCCTTTACCTGGGGCATCGTTGATGGAGTTACAACCAATCCAAGTCTTATAAAGAAGGCAGTCGAATATTTTAAAAATCAAGGTATAAGTTTTACGATGGAAGAATATATCAAAGAGCTTCTAACTGTTGCAGGTAATGAACACCCGGTAAGCCTTGAAGTAATTGGAAACACAGAAGATGATATGCTAAACGAGGCAGAAACTCTCTTTGAAAAATTCAATAACATTTCAAATAATGTCGTTATAAAAATCCCCGTGAATCCTGAAATTGAAGAAAACGGAACGAAGCATTTTGATGGATTAAAGGTAACAAAAAGGCTAAAAGAGAAAAACATACCTGTAAACTCAACACTGATAATGTCATCAAATCAGGCGCTCCTCGCTGCAAAAGCAGGTGCAAGGTATGTAAGCCCTTTTGCTGGAAGAATTGATGACTTCCTGAGAAAAAAAATTGGAATGCCCTTTGAGAAAGAAGATTATTTTCCAGAAGAAGGGTTGATTATTGACGAGAAAGTTTTAAATGACGATGGAATTGTGAGTGGAGTAGATCTTGTCGCAAGCATAAAAGAAATTCTCGACAATTTCAATTTCGATACAGAAATCATAGCGGCAAGTGTAAGAAATGCAAGACAGGTTAGAGAGCTTGCAGAAGTTGGCGTACACATTGCAACAATTCCATTTCCCGTGATAAAGGACATGATCAAACACACAAAAACATTTGAAGGAATGATAAATTTCACAAAAGACACAGTAGATGAATATAAAGAAATATTTAAATAATTTTAGAAAGGAGAAGATATGGAAAAGGAATTAAAGCACTGGGAGAAATTGGGAGACGCCGTTGATCAACTAATTGATCTAATGCTGAATTACAGGCAGAGCGGGCACCCAGGCGGGTCCAGGTCAAAAATGCATATGCTTCTAACGCTTATGCTTTCAGGTGTTATGAGATACGATTTAAGATTCCCAGAAAAAAAGTTTGGTGATCGATTTATCCTTTCTGCAGGACACACAATTCCTCTTGTCTATTCAACACTTGCAGTGCTTAATGGAATTTTTGATAATAAATATAAAGAGACCGGCGACGAGAAATTCAAATTAAGGAGAGAATTTACGCTTCTTCCTGAAGACCTCCTCAATTTCAGAAGGAACAAGGGTCTCTCGGGACATGCCGAATTTGCAGGAAAAACATTATTTTTGAAGTTTAACACAGGGCCTTCCGGGCATGGTGTCACAGCCTCGGTTGGGGAAGCAATTGCACTTAAAAAAGCAGGAGCTAATGGAGTAAAAGTAATAGCAATTGAAGGAGATGCAGGTCTTACCCCCGGAGGAGCACACGAAACATTCAATTCCGCATGGGAACTTGGACTTGATAATCTTTTCTTCCTGATTGACTGGAATAACTTTGGAATTGATGACCACCCCCTTACAAGCACAGTTTTCGGTGGACCAAATGAATGGTTTTCTTCGCATGGCTGGAGAGTGATAGGTACTGAAAAAGGAAGCGACTTTGAAAAAGTTCATAACACTGTTCTGGAATTATTTGATCAGACAAAAATTCAAAAAAATATCCCTAACATAGCATGGTTTAAAACAAGAAAAGGAAGGGGTTATTTGAAATATGATAACGCTTCGCATGGCTCTCCTCACAAAATGAATTCAGAATTATTCTGGGAAACAAAAAAAGAGTTCCAGGATAAATATGGTGTAGAATTTGAGGGTTTTGGAAAGGGAGCTCCAAAAGAAGAATCAGAAATTTACAAACAATTCAAGGCAAACATTGATGTTGTTATGAATACAGTACTTAATGACAAAGAACTTGTTGATTACGTTTCATATCGACTCATAGAAATTGCTAAATCTGTTCCAGAAGAAATTGAAGAGTTCAAATTAGGCGATGACAATCCCATAAAAGACCCTGTGATTACAGATTTTATTCATTACCCAACTGAGATTTATGCAAAGCCAGGAACTCACGCTGCCAATAGAGAAGCTTTCAGTAAGTGGGGGGCCTGGGTGAATGCTTATACAGCGGAAAAATATAACAGGCCTTTGTTTATTGCTATGTCAGCTGATCTTGCCGATTCAACACAAATTTCTGGATTTGCAAAACCATTTGGAGATTTCAAAGGATATGGCTGGTTCGATAGAGAAACAAACCCCGAAGGCGTGCTACTGCCGCAGGAAATTACAGAATTTGTAAACTCAGGGATTTCCGCTGGAGCGATGACGGTAAACTTTGCAAAAGACCCATTCAAGGAATTCAATGGATTTTTTACGACCTGTTCAACATATGGTTCTTTTGCCTATTTAAAGTACGGCATGATGAGACTTTTATCTCAACTTGCACAGGATTGTGAATTGAAAGTTGGTAAAGTCATCTGGGTTATGGGACATTCAGGTCCCGAAACAGCAGATGATTCAAGGACACATTTTGGTATTTTCTCTCCAGGAGTTAGAGATTTATTTCCGACAGGGCAGTTGATTGACCTCGTGCCCTGGGAATATAACGAGGTACCTGTCCTTCTTGGTAAAACTCTGCAGCTTGAAGTCCCCATCATCGCGCTCGTCCTTACAAGACCTGCCATTAACATACCTGATAGAGAATCTATGGGTCTTGCGTCATATTTTGAAGCAGCCCATGGAGCTTATATACTAAAAGATTTTGAAAAAGATCTGCCCCAAATGGGCACCGTAATTGTTCAGGGCACGAGTTCTACGCTTAATGTAGTAAAAATCATCGATGAATTGAGGAAATCAAAACTCAATGTTAGAATCGTCTCTGCGCCGAGTTACGAATTATACAGAAGAGAGAGTGAAGAATATAAAAACAAAGTCCTTCCATGGAAGCTTTTTCACGACGCAATGATTATAACAAATGAATCTCTGAAACTCATGAACAATTGGGTTGCAAACCCTATTGTAAAGGATTATTCGCTTTCTTCAGACTGGGACAACAGGTGGAGAACAGGCGGAACACTCAACGAAGTTATAGAAGAGGCTCATCTTGATCCTAAGCATGTGCTCGAAGGGATTGAGCGATTCGTAAGAGATAGAGAAAAAAGACTTTCAAAGATAAAGGAAATTGTCGAATGACTCAATCAAAAAATAATAATCGGTGCCAGGCACCTTGCTATGAAAAAAATCATAATTTGGTGCCTGGCACTTTCTAAAACTTTAAAAACTTAAGTAAATATATATAATAGGCTCAAGAAAAGGAGAATGAAATGCTTAATTTGGGTAGAGATTATTTTATAAACCTGTTACTGTTTGTCCTGCCGGCAGTAATCATTGTTTTAACATTACATGAATTCGGACATGCATTTGCAGCATACAAAATGGGTGACGAGACAGCAAAAAGGGAGGGAAGGCTTACGCTTAACCCACTACGCCACATTGATCCATTCGGTATGATCGCGCTTATTCTTTTTAGATTTGGTTGGGGCAAGCCAATACCTGTAGATTTCTTTGCATTAAGGAACCTCAGGAAAGGGATGGTAGTCGTTTCACTTGCTGGTCCACTAATGAACTTTCTTACCGCAATTATACTTTCTCCATTATATAAACTGATGTTCAAATCCACAGTAATGCAAGCAGGATTTTCATACTTCATAGTGTTAATAGAATATATAATATTATACAGTATTTACCTCGGCATCTTTAACCTTATTCCTGTACCTCCACTCGATGGTTCAAAGGTTCTTTTTGCAGTAAGCAAGAGACCTCAAAGGTTCCTTCTTGATGAATCAATGAACTGGTATGGAATGATTTTCCTCATTATTTTAATAGCAATACCCTTTTTTAACTTTGGGAATTTACTTTCATTCATTGTAAACCCAATTCTGAGAATATTACTTTAAGGAGAACATATGAAAAGAGTAGTAAGCGGAATCAGACCGACTGGAAAACTACACATAGGACATCTCGTAGGCGTCCTTCAAAATTATCTTAACCTGCAAGAAAAATATGATTCGCTTTTCTTTGTCGCGGATCTGCACGCTCTCACAACAAATTATGAAGACACCGAAATGCTAAAAACAAACAAACTTGAAGTAATGCTTGATATGCTCTCAGTAGGACTCGATCCTCACAAATGCACTTTATTTGTGCAATCAGAGGTTCCAGAACACACCTATCTTTACCTTCTTCTTTCAATGATCGTGCCGATTCCATGGGTTGAAAGAAATCCAACGGTAAAAGAGATGATAAGAGATTTAAATTTAAAAGAGAATGCTTCATATGGCCTTCTCGGTTATCCGATCCTTATGACAACCGACATTATTATTTATAAGGCGCATTTCGTGCCTGTGGGCAAGGATCAGCTTCCTCATCTGGAGATATCAAGAGAAATCGTCCGCAGGTTTAATAGCCTTTACGGAGAATTATTCATAGAACCTCAGGCATTGTTAACAGAATTTCCTTCTGTACCAGGCTTTGATGGAAGGAGGATGTCCAAAAGTCTCAATAATGACATAAAAATTGCAGATTCTGAAGAGGAAACCACAAAGAAAATCATGTCTGCAATAACTGACCCTGAAAAAATAAGACTTCATGACAAAGGACACCCAGATATCTGCACGATTTTCACATATCATAAAATCTTCAACAAAGGAGAATCTCTTGAAATAAAAAAAGACTGTAAAAGCGGGAAATTAGGATGCGTTGAATGTAAGAAAAAGCTCGCGGCAAAGCTAAACTCTTATTTAAAAGGAATAAGAACCAGAAGAATCGAATTAGGGAACAATATAAAGGATGTTGAAGAAACTTTTACAGAGGGTAGCAGAGAGGCAAAAAAAATTGCTTCTAAGACACTTGAGGAAGCTATAAGTTTAATGAGAATTGATGGAAAATCCAGTTGAAACAATTATTTCAAACGGAGAGAAAGACAGAAAAAATCTCCTTTCAATTAACCTGCTGAATACCATACGAGAGGAGTTAGAAGATCTTAAAAATAAGACTAATATTGAAATTGCAGACAAAATTCTTGAATTAAGTATTCTCATAAAATTAAAATCAGAACTTTTACTATACATTTTCTCTCTTGAAAAAATCCAGAAAAGAGTCAAAGAACTCAGCAATGACGAAGAAATAAAAGAATTATTATCAATAATAGAAAAAGGAGTCTCATCGAAAGTTTACACTCATAAAGGGTATAAAGAAGTTGAAGAGGACGACGAAATTCCTATTTTAAGGTTATCAAAAATTGTCAAAGAAATTCTCGAAAGAGAGCAATATCTTGAAGAAAGACAGATTCAAAAGAATGATTTCTCAATAAAAATGGCTATTGAAAATGTGAAGAAAATTTTATCAGAAAAAAAGCGTATTACCTTTCAGGACATCTTCCTGTCGAGCAATTCCAGAATAGAAATAATTATAACCTTTCTTGCAGTATTAATACTTGCAAAAAATAAATTTGTAAGAATCATTCAAAAGAAAACATTTAAGGAAATTTACATAGAACTCAATGAAAAAAGAAGAATACGTAGCAGCAATTGAATCGATACTCTTTGTTTCTCAAAAGCCTATTAAAATTGAAGAAATATGCAGAAGTCTCAATATGGATGCCGCCGCAGTTGAAGAGCTTATCAATGCCCTCGGGGAAAAACTTAAAGACTCAGGCGTAAACATAGCAGTCAGTAAAAAAGGATTTACTATCACCCCTAATGAAAAATATAGAAAATACTTTTCAAAATTTCTAAAGAAAAGGAAATCCGCTTTATCAAGAGAACTGCTTGAAGTTGTTGCAATACTGCTAAAAGACAGGTCCACGAAAGAGAAAATCGACAAGCTTAGAGGGGTAAATAATACAAGGAGTTTAAACATACTCCTTAAAAAAGGCTATGTCAAAAAAGAAATTATCGAAGGAAAAATATTTTACTCCCTTACTGATGCTCTCATTAAATCCTTGAAACCTGAGATACGAAGCATTCTACAGGATAGCGGTCTTTTTAATGAAAAAGAATATTAGTTATACACATTATCCACAATCCTCTGTGGATAAGGCTGCAAACTCATTTTAAAGGATAGGAAATATCTTCAAATATAAAAAAAACTAAAAATATTGAAGATTCTAATATTCACACCTTTTACACATTACTATGCAATATCAAATTATATCTTTTTATAAATTAAGAATCCTCCAATTATTAAGAGGGAACTCAAAACATCGTTCGCTTACAGTAATTTAAAAAGACGTCTCGCGCAACCAGTAAAGCTCCACACCTATATCTATAACCCTTGAAGAAAACACAGAAATTAAAGAAATATCGTAAGATGTAATATCTATATATTTCCCATTCTGGAACTCTTTTGTTTTGATTAATCTTTTATTGAAATCCATACCACCATTCTCGACAAAAATATCGAGCATCTCAACTGGTATATAGACACTGCCACCCTCGTAAATTATCTTAATATTCTTCATTCCGTTTACAGTAGAGTTCAATAATTTTCCACTTTTATCAAATTTTGCTATATCATATACTCTTCCATATAAAGAGCCGTATATTCTGCCATTTGATTTTATACCGTTTACAACAAGCATTTCAGGTAAACTACTCTTACCCTGAACATCAAAAGTAGCAATGCCTCTGGAATCTGTTTTTATGTTATACATCCCTATAGATTTATTCTTCAGTGGATTCCCTTTTCCATCACTAAAAAACAACTTAAGAGTAATTTTACCACCAACAGGCACGGCAACAGCAGTATCTATAATTGTATTTCCCGTATAATTGAACAATCTTCTCACTGTTATATCAGGGGATATTAAGATCACATTGTAATAAACATCAAAAGTTGCAATGGGATAGATATCGTCTCCTCCTTTAAAAAATTTGTATGCGCCGATTTCATTAAACAGAACATTCTTCGAAAAAATGTTAATATATTCTGGATCTTTTCCTTGAGTAACATCCATAGAAACCTTTTTGCCTGAAGGAAAAACAAGCAAAAGGTCCTTTTCTGTTGTAAACCCGATAACATCAATCGTATCATTAAAACATATACCAGAATAATATTCTACGGAAGTCTCAGTGCCTGGCAGCCTTGGAATCAAACTTAAAATTGGTGAGTTAATTTCATTTTTTTTGATATCAACATTTGAAAAAATTTCTCCCCAGGAAGATTTACTCCATTTATAATCCGCATCAGTAAAATCCTGCTCCTTAAGAGTAAGCATACTGTTTATATTAAAATCTTTTTCTATTGATACCCTCGTCGAAACAAGCTTAATTTTATGAATGCCAGGGTTTACAGCATTTATTGACCCTGGCGTCACCTTTCCCATAAATTTATCATCAATAAATATTGCAAAATGCGACTCGAAATCAAAATTAACCACATAACTATCGACCTGTTCAAGTTCTGCATTAACACTCACATCTCCCGAATTTCTTCTGACAGAGACATCCCTCTCAAAATCCTTAAAACCCTGCATTTTAAATATAATTTTATACTCTCCTTCGGCCAAATCCTTTGAAAGGGGAGTCTTTCCTATAAGTTCACTGTTAATATATACATTTGCTCCCTGAGGTGAACTCGTTAATATAAGAGTCGACTTTTTTCGGGAACACCCGCTTATGAGAAGAGAAATCAAAATAAGGATAACAAAAACTTTTTTCACACAATCCTCCTATGGAATGTTAGGTTCAATTGCAATATAAAATTCCGTTCTATCGGGGAAGTATTTAATAATAGTTCCAAAGGTAAAACTTTCAATGACTTTCATAAAAGATTTTAGATCAATAAAAGTATCTCCATTGACTTTATAAGATTCAACAGGAAAAGCTGTATTCCTATCTTTAATATAAACAAAGCCGTCACCAAGTTCTACGCTCTTTTTAAAAATTTCCGATTCAAACTCGCTTATTGAAAAATTAACAAAATCTTCCATGCTCACAAAAATATTACCATTATTTAACATCGATTTTAATTTTTTGTTCTGGCTGATATATGTTAGGTTGCCGTTTTTATCAAAAACAATCTTAACAAAGTTCAGCTTTTTAACAGGCCCGTAAACATTGTAGGAAGCATTGAAATCAATCGAAATTTTTGCAATTCCGTCCGGGTCAGTCATAAAAGCTTGAGCATTAAGATCAGAAATTGGGTTTCCTTGAGCATCGACTACAAGGAAGTACGCATCAACGGACTTTCCAATTTCTACAAGTATTGCATCATTCCAATCTACAAAAGCACCACTGTACTGGTCACGCTCAGGTTTAACGTCAAAGATATCCCTATAAACAAGTGTAGGTGGAATAGGAATTGCTTTATAAACGACATCAAAACTATCACTACCAGTTAAATATGTTCCTTCCTCGTCAAATGTAATTTCTCTTTCGAAAAAACCATTTTTTACATCAAGCGTTTCAGTTTTTCCAGAAGGAAATACTATTTTGAGACTTTTTTCTCCCTGAAAATTCCCGGAAACAAGGACTGTTTGACCCACAAAAATACCAGAATATGCATAAGCAGCTGAAGAGCAGCAGTAAAGATGAGGTAAGTTATCTACCTGTACAGGTGAAACAGCAACATTAAAAGTTTTATTCGTCCTCAAATCAAAAACTCTTCCTTCAGTAATTTTGAAACTGAAAGCAAAGACATAAATGAGACTCAAAAAAATGATGACTTTAAATTTTCTACTTATTCTCATAATAGATCTACTTAATCTACCTCAAAAACAACATACACTGTAACTTGAATTTCATTTTGGCCTGGCTGAACTGGTGGAGCGTATCCTTCTGCCCCGCCCATCCCATAATTAGGATAGTACTGAGTCTCAGGAATAAAGTTATATGAAATCATTTTGAAATCACCAAGTTTTTTATTACTCGCTAAAGCTAAAGCCTCGGCTTTCTTCTTTGCATCTTCAATCGCTTTTCCCATAAGAGAACTTTTCAGCTCTTCTTCGTTAGATACTTCAAGTTTGAAATCATAAAAGTTGTTTGCACCGTTTTGGGCTGCAGTTGAAATAACCGAAGAAATTTTCTCAGGTGTGGTTTTAACTGCAACATTATTTGTAACAGTGTATCCAGTTTGCTTCGGAGGCTGAACATTATAGTTATATTCAGCGTTAACCCAGAAGTTAATAGTTTGAAGATCTTCGTCCTTTATGCCTGTAACCTTCAGAGCAGTGATTATCGCATTCATCTTTTTGTTATTCTCCTGAATCGCAGACTCAACCGTTGAATCTGTTGTATTCACACCGACTGTAATGTAAGCAATGTCTGGTTTAACTTGTATTTTTGCAACACCTGCCACACTTATAGTTTTACCTGTTTCACTATTCCCTTTTACAAAAACTCCATAAAGAGAAACCGCTGAAAGTAAAATTACAACAATTAGTAAAGTTACAATTAAATTTTCCTTCTTCATTTACTCCTCCTATCCTCATTTAATTCTAAAATGTTACTCTTGCCCTTTTGTCATACTGAAACGTTACTCTTACCTTATGTCATGCTGAGCGTAGCGAAGCATGACAGTCTTTAAAAGAGGAGATTCTTCGGCTACTGTGTAGCCTCAGAATGACTTTTTCTCGTCATCCTGAACTTTCCACCTGTCATACTAAAATGCAACTCTTACCTTATGTCATGCTGAGCGTAGCGAAGCATCTCAGTCTTTAAAAAAATAGGTACTGGTAGACCTGCCTCAATCTACCAGTACCTGTAACATCAAAAATTATTTAGGATAAACTATTGTGACAGTTTTGGTCGTACTGTCCCACTCAACAGAAGAATTCAAAGCTTCTGCAATAAACCTTATAGGAACCATTGTATAGCCTTTATCAATAATAGGAGCAGTATCAAGTGTATATTTCTTATCACCTACAGAAGCATAAGAGGTACCAATCTGCAAAATAATTTCTTTATCTTGAAGTTTAATAATCACAAGTTTGAATACAGAGTTCCATTGGACGTCCGCTCCAAAAGCTTCTGCAATAAATCTAAGTGGTACAAGAGTCCTGTCTTTGACTATCTTAGGCGATGCATCAAGCTTAACCGTTTTATCGTTCACGAGGGCAACGCTATTGCCGACCTGAAGAACAATTTTTGTTTTAGGAATGAAATTTACGGGTATACCGGCAGTAGTCTGATTGCCTGCAAGGTCTACAGCAATTACTTGAATTGAATTAAGGCCCACAGTTGTGAGTTGAAGAGAGTAAGAAAAAGAGTAATCCGACGGATTTACTGCAACTTCTACACCGTTGATTGTGACCTTTGCATCTTTTTCTGTCTTGCCTTTTACTGTCACGAATTGGGCATG